>Ga0136643_10009051_pt1 | contig 14621 bp, 7 predicted proteins | sample TergutLab28metaG_FD_96883 | JGI IMG/M metagenome (GOLD analysis project Ga0136643, IMG submission 96883) | Labiotermes labralis P1 segment gut microbial communities from Petit-Saut dam, French Guiana - Lab288 P1 (version 3) (version 3) | ecosystem: Host-associated > Arthropoda: Insects >... | reverse complement strand
TTAGCAAGGACGATATAGCTCCCTGATGATGGTCCTAGGACCGAAACATGTCGGAGCATTTTTAATGTTTTAATGTGTAAATTTTATATATGTGCAGTGGTTGGTAAAATAATTGAGTGACTTATTTTTATTACTTCTAATGGTGAGTTTTGTAGCATTGAACAAGGCAAGTGCTAATTTTTTTTACGTCATCATTAATATTCGCCGTACTATTGAATAACATGCATAGTTAAAACAAACCAGTAGATAAAATTTTCCAGTTCGAGATTTCAAGTCTTCTGGTGAAATAATCCGAATATTCAAGAACCACTTGCTCGGCGACACAATTATACATTCCCAGATAACTTGAATCATCAGCCACGTCGCTTTAAGAATCTTAAAAATTCCAAGTTTATTTACCCTCCGGACGTATGTGGAGACGGTGAACTTGTCACATAGAAATAGTGCTTGTATTCTTGTTGTATGCTTTCTTCTGGGTAATTCCCTAAGTCTGAAGTTTTTATGCCAACGTTTCGGAACACTCTGTCTGTTCCATCTTCATGGGCGGATGGGTACGAAGAATGACTGGGGGTGAGAATGTTGGCGTATTTATATGGGAAAAAGTCTGACTCTGAAACGTAGGAATATAAAATTAAGAGGCCGAGGAATTACCCAGAAGAAAGCATACAGCGTTCAGAACATGGCGGAAGTTTGAAATCAAGCGTGAATGTAGTCGTTAAATATTGTCAAATTTTCATTCGATGTGTGACTTCCTTCTCTTTTTTTTTTCCGAGTACAAAATTCAATTACTATTTTTTTGCGAGTATTGAGGAATATTTAGGTATAGTAATTCTGAATCTGCTGACATCAGAACTTGGAATTTTATACTTTGCCAAATTTTTGTGTCCAGCTTTCATTTAAAATCAAGAGTAAAGATATCCCAAAAATTTTCTCACTCCTCTCGTTACATATTTAATAACTGTAAGGTCTAGGTTATTGCACATAAGCTAATATCAAATCTAGTTTTTGCTTCTCTCTTTCATAAACTTCAAAATCAGTAGAAAAATAATAGACAATTTAAATGTTTAACTCAGATATTAAATCTGTGTTATGCATTTGTTCGTTTATCAAATTTGGGTTTTAAAAATTCCGTGACCCTGCAAACTGCCAAGAAATATAGTAAAAGAAACATTGTTTTATGCATTAACTTATTCGCAGTTTCCTGTGCATCCAATCGTCGTCTAGACCACAAAGATCGCTGATAGCCGAACGATTTGTGCTATGTACCATATCCTGGCAATATGGGTACAGAGGTGATATAAAGAGCAATTAGATTACGGAAGTTGTCGGGAAATACCTATTGTATTTCTTATTTATAACAAAACTACAAAGAATTTAACTTTTGATTTTACTTAGACCAAAATATCATCTTTCTGTACACTCTTATAATAGGCCAGTATTTTTATAAACTTTAGTTATTTTTATGCAGTTTGCCATACCAGTAAACAAGAACATGGCTTAATTCCGGAGAAACAATTTTCTGATTTCAGTGGTACAAACGGATATTTTACATTGACACTATTTATTTCTTCAAATACGTTCAGACGAATTTTGAGCGATTTCCTTTTTGAATTCGCTAGATGGCCCTTTTTTCAGTTCTCCCAACGTATCCATTTCTTGTCATATTCATTTCTCACCTTATAATGCTGACCATTTAACCCTCGTCATCGAAGCTGCTTTCTTAACTGGCATGACAATCAGTGAGCCTACAGTTTCCCTAGGAATTTAGTTTCAGATAAAAATGCTGCACTCACACACTCTGTTGATGCACTAGAATGTTGAAGACTATGAAAATTTTATTTGACCAGACTGAATAAAGAGAGCACAAAATTCAAAGGTACTTTGGCCGTTACCCTGCTTGGTCATTTAGGAAAAAAATTAGTTCATACCTCAGAAAACGTCTAAAAAAAACTATAGCTTAAGGTTTTTGGAATGACAAGCAAATAAAGCAACACTTTAGAATACGAATACTAAATTTAATGTGACTAACATACAGGATTACGTAGCAAGTGCATTCGTAAAATTGCATGAATTATGTAAGTACAAACATTAGTCTCTTATTAGCCTACTTATCTATTTTAAAATTACTCATGTATCTGGAAATTTATTCTTGTGCAGTTACTTTAAAATGGTCATATATATATATATATATATATATATATTAGTATGCATGTATGTGCTGTGTGTGTTACACCAGTTTTAAGATAAGAGTTTCTGGTTTGTGACGCAAGAACAGATATGTTTGGTTGCGGTACACGGAATAATACACGAGACGGCCATATGAACCATCGGTTCGCTATTGACCCATCCTAAGCATTTAAATTTCGAAGTCTGATAGACACCGAATTAACTTACACGCGGTCTTCTCGATCTTGTGAGGTTTTGATCTTAAACTCGCATAGAGTCGCCAAGTCGGCCGCATTCAATACTGATTACAATTTAAGAAATTTACCGGTGTGACAGTTGTTTAATGATGCAAGTTCCGTACAAACTTAAAATTGTATTGTACTATTTTAGTGAATGGTAGGTTCTAGAGAGCATTGAACTAGAACACAGAAGATTCCCGGTTTTTCCACAGGGAACCACAATTGATGGATTAATGCAGGCTCACGGAACGGAGTTTTGCTTCGCCCTGTGCCTTGCATTCCACCGTATACACTTTATTACAATATGAATAACAAGAATCTTTTTGAATTTATTTGTTATAAACATTTTGGGCAAATACTAGCTATACTTTTTGTATGATTTTTTATAATATTCATAATTATAATTTTACCTGTCTTTATGTTTATGTACAGCAGTTGGTGTCTATCCCTGTGAGACGAACCAAAATTGAACGTATGAAGTTTACTGCGTTTTATTGTGTGACCCCGTTTTATCTGTTGTAGTTCAACACACCGAAATTCCAGAATACCTGCTCCTTCTCATCGTCATGGTAGCAGAATTAGGGAAAAAGAACAAGAAAAAATACAAAATTTTTGTTGAAAACGTTATGGAATTATTGCACTTTGCAACACTTGTGCCTATACTACAAAATAGGCCTACTATTGCAGTGTATATCATCAGAAACAGACGCAGTATTCTGGACTGGATTTATCCATTTAGTGATCGGGTCATCTGGCGGGCTCAGGTTATATAGGAGTGATCGAATATTTTGGAAACTTGAAATAAATAATTATATAAATAATTATTTTGCCAGGATATTTAAATAGCTATAAAATATGGTTCTGATGATTGGTGTACGTCATCTGACTTCATCAACTTTAGAGAATTTTGCCAACGTTCGTATAAAAATTTAGCACACTACGTTTCAGGGACAGGATCGATCCCAGTCTTCAGGCCTTCTGCATCCAGTATAATTGTTGCTACGTAGTAATTATTTATATTTTGATTAAAACGGATTATAGTCAAATTAGTAACATTTTTAATTAACTGTTACTGAAGTATGTTGTTATCTGTAATTTGATTCTAGTCCAATCACAGCGTAATGAATTATTATGCAGCAACATTTGTATTGAAAGAAGCAAGAAGCCTGAAAACTTGGACCGATCCTGTCCCTGAAAGCCAGTAAGTAATGTGTGAAATTTTTACGCATAAGATGTAAAAAATCCATAAAGTTAAGGAATACATATATATAAAATAGTTTGACAGTATGTGAGCTGTTAAGAAATGCCGTCTACACATGAAGATTCTTGCGAAAACACATGTCTTATATTACCGTAAGGTCGTAGACTTTGACCGGTTTCGTTCTGAAGTTATTTCCACCTTGCGGGATTTACATACAATTCTTTTGGCAAATGGAGATAAGAAATAAGAGGAAAAATGAGAGAATTTTCAGTTTGCTTTAGGCTGAAATTTCCTTACCGTGAATTAGTAAATTAAAGCTAAAATTGACGGATCAGTATATAAATATTTTTAAAATAGTGTGAATATAGATATTTAAAATTTAACACCATGTCGGTTAATAACACGTTGGCGAAATTATGCTAGATATAAGTCTAAACACTTCCCTCTTGGACAACAGATTTATTCAGTGCGGTATACTGAAGTTCTTTGATAATTCCTAACACTATATTGAAGTAGCGTGTGCGACGACTTTTAAACGCCTTTTGTGCAGGAAAATCTTATTTGAACGATAAATATTGTAGTTTGTGAGACCTTAATATTGAAATTGTTGGGTTTTGCTGTTGTTGGTAGTGTTACTAATGTAAAGAGTGTAAAATTACTCTGTTTCTACAAACATCGCTTTCGGCAGAGGGACGCCGTCATGTCAGCACGGAAGCTGAGAAACCAAGGTCCGTGCCGCCTCCCCTTGCGATTTCTTTCAGTCGGTTGTCATGAAGTTCCCACGTCCTGTCCGGATTGTTGGGTTTCATTGTGCTATCTGTTGGCCGCTCATAGCTTCATCGGTGTTAAGACGTGCGGCTTGATGGATTGGCCATTCTCCATCATAGAGCGGTGCCCTATGAAGCAGAAAGTGGCAGGCCGACAGGGGCCGCTAGAGGCCAGCATTCTTCTTGAGCTGATGTGATTTCCTGTTGTCGATGCATGAGCTTTTCACTTTAGTGGAACACTTTTGAGGGTCGGGCATTCGGTTTATTTTATACATTGAATAAGGCCTACAAAATTATCTCGTTAATTATTAAACAGAATATCAAGAAATACCACAACATTCGTTACTCTGTGCATAATTTAAGTAAGAAAGGATCTTTAAAGGGTACATAATCCAGGTACTCAGTCAACAATAAATTTAAGAAAAAGTAAAATTTTCCTTGTCCACGCCAAAAAGACGTATGGGGGAACTAGAAGTATATCTCCCCTCATTTTTAAATTCGTCACTAGATGAAGATGGATAGTTAGCTTCACGCCCCCGACGCTTAATCCCTCCATACCGATTGAAAAGGAGGCTGACAGAACTCAAGTCGGTCTGGACCATTCGCAGTGGAGAAAAATCTTTTGCACCTATGTGAAATGAAGACCGGACTTCCATGCCGTAACGTAGTCGCTATATCGGACGACAAATCTGGACCATAAAAAAAGTAATAATTTGATCTCAATTTTTTACGTATCGTTTATTATAAGGGGGTCCATAATTTATGGCAAACAGTGAAACGAACGTTACAGTAGCGAGTCCTGCAGTTCTCTAGCCGCGTTGATGAAAATTCAAACTTTCTGCAGTGTTACTCCGTATCGACTGGAAAATAGTTACGGACGTTGCAGGAGCGAAATTTCGTAACATACCGGGCGACTTTAATCTCAATGTTTGTGAGATTTTTATTAATTGATTTAATATCTCTATGTCTTGCCGTCACCACATCAATAAACTAATCCTATTGTAACTTGTACATGGACAGGATTTCACCATGGTCGTCAGGTTGTGGGGAGTAGTTGCTGCTCTTTGATAGCGATGTACCAAGAGAAATATTTTGGCCTCTACAGGAGAAACTAACAGAGGGGTATATAATTTTGTATGTTGAGAAACAGCATAATTTTAACTTCTCTCTTTATATTATTCGGGGATCGAACCCCGGTGATGCGAGATCTTCCGGACCCATTCAGACCATCTCTGGAGCTCACCCAGACTCCTGTACTATGGATACCAGGTCTTTCTCGGGGTAAAGCTGCTGAGGCGTGGCGTTGACAACCCACATCCATCTAATACTGAGGTTAAAGAAAAAGTAGAGCTGTGCTTCTACTTCCCCACTGGCCCTTCGTGGCCTGTTGTAGAGTGTATTTTACCATTACCTTGACCTTTACCTGTATGTTATGATATTCATCGTATTAAGGAGGGTGTGGAGGGTGAGGTATGTAACGCACAGTGGACAGAAGATGTGTGAATGTGAAATTTTATATGGAAAACCTGAAGGAAAAGGAATTAGTAGACGGTAACATTATTTCGAAATACGTTAATAATAGGACTGAGATTTAGTGGACTCGGGTTGTTCTAGTAAAAGTGTCTTTTAAGTCTGGTAAGAGATAATTTGGTTCTGTAAAAGGCCGAGAATTTATTGGCCAACTGAACAGCTGTAGGCCTAAGCTTCTGAGGAAAAGACTGTGGTACATGAATTTAGCTATGTGAGAGAAATTCCTGCATTTCTTACCGTATTAAGCTACTCGTATCACCCTATTACACTTTAAAATCCTATGTTTATTGAAATGTTGTACATAAGGCAATATTTTTAGTAATTATTCCTTGCTTCGTGAAATTTGTGAAAGATTCTGCATTATTTAAATTAAAGACCATTCGTCTAAATTTGCAACATGTTTGTTGAATAAGGAATTTAAATATTCTTAATAAACATATTTAAATAACAGAGAGTATTTACTCACAAAGTCTTTCCTTATACGTTCATAATTCTGTATCTTCCAAGGTTATATTTGCCGTAAAAACACCATCTCGAATATAAACTTTTTATATTGTCTGAGACACTTTGACATAGATTCTTGAGTTCTTGTTCTAAACCGGCGCAGAATAAAACTCAGGGCAATAAAAACGTTTAAAATAAGGATGAAGGATTTAGAACGAAGTTAGAATAGAAAGTGCTTGAAGCAGGGCAACACAAGCTTTTAATAAATGTTCCCTCCCTTTTTTTAAATCGATTGTAACGAGAGTTTGACATATCATCTCGCCCGTCCCTCGCTCTATGCATATTTTAATCTCGAGACGCAGCAGCTGCCTTCTGTTTTATTGGCCCTCTGATTTACGAAGATGAAGTTTTATACCATTAGGCCATCGCGCACATCCCTAGCTGTCTCGTAAGAACAAAAGGGAAGCAAATATTGAATACATCAACGGCTACTGTATTTCAGAGGCGCATAGTGCACTGCCGTCCACTTAAGATTTTAAATGTTCTGTGAACGATGCCATAACTCGATGATGGATTTCCATTCTTTTTGTATATGGCGCCGTACTAGGTCGTATTTAGGTAAAAAAGATTCGTAGGGGTTTGCTGCCTACATCTTCAGGGTAGGCTTGTTACACTCTATCAGCGCCGTAGCCAAAAACTTGAACATTTAGATCAAGCAGCGTTTCAGTCCACTTACGTCATATCCCATGCGTTTTGTATCGACCCATAGTCTCAAAATTTTTTAAAATTTTGTTGATCTTTCTCATTTCACATAACTGGCACCATAAAATTAGAACAGATTAAGTAAACTTTATCTTATACAGCAAAGATGCTTATTGTGTTTACAAAAATGTGACCGTATTGAATGCAAAGCTATGGTTGTGCAGAATTTTCCACATTGTAGATAATATGGAAGTGCAAAAGTTCCATTGTTACACGCTGAAAAGTTGGAGTAGAAGAAACCTACTATACACAAATGTGTAATTTAAATGCTGAAATAAGAGTAAGGAGCCCAAAATTTTGCACTTGCTGTAAAAAATTTCTACTCGAATTCGGAGGACTTGAGAGGACTTTGTTAATTTTTAAGACCGTTAGTAGAAAGAAAGCTACTGATTGTTCCCAAAGATCTTATTAACTCAGCCGTCTGATTTACAGATGTCCAAGCACCCTGTGCTTACTGCCTCTGTAGCATACTCAGCGTCTTAATGGTCACAGAAAAGCATGCGGCGTTGTGATAGCTCTGGGGTAATTGTAGCTGTTTATGCTATGGAATTATAACGTTGCCAGATAAGTTGCCACGTATTTAATAATTTGGGCATAAAACCTGTCTCTCGGCATGAAATTAGAATACAATTTTACGATTTTTGTTGTGGAAACGGTAAAAAAATCCTCGGATTTCCAAAAAGAATTAAAAAAAGGTGAACAGAGCAGATAATAATGTAATTATGTTGATGAAATCAAAGTCAGTACGATCGGTGGGAGAAGAGAAGTTGACGAATGCATACAGGTTTAAGTCGGAAAACGTGGATAGAAGAAGCACTTAGGAGATTTAATCTTAGATGCAAGTAATTTTGTAGAACCAATAATGAACCTTCGGAACCCATAAATGAATAATTTTTTTCTCCCGAATTTCTGAAGCAGCTCCGTAATTTTGCTACGTATTCTCGCAGGGGATACACATGCATTCGGTGGGAACTCAATTCAATAATCATAGTTCATTATTAGTCAGACAGCAACACCGTCTTTATGTGGTTCATGTCCATGCATAAAAGAAAGGTGTTTACTCATACGACAAACCAACAAATGCACGTTTATAAACATGTTCATTCACGTGTTATTAATCTACAGCAACATAGTTGAATAAGGAGAGACCAACTTGATGTCACTTGCTTCTTTATTTCATTATTCAAGGCTGAACATGTTTCGGATGTATTAACATCCGAAACATGTTGAGCATTAAATAATGAAATAAAGAAGCAAGTGACATCAAGTTGGTCTCTCTTTATTCAACTATCAAGAAGATGCACGTTTCAATAAACATAAGATTCTACAGCAACATGTTTCAATCACTCCTACCACCATCACCAGTGTATGTTATAGTAAGAATACAGTCAATACACAAATAATTGTAAAACACTGAAGACAAATCAGATATTATTTTTCATTAACATGTTTCGGTCACTCCTGTACAGAACTGTCTAATAAAATCACTTGGTGTAACAACACTGCATTCCTGTTATACAACATCCTGCTGATGGTCATCGTAGTGACCGAAACGTGTTGCTGAAAAACAATAATACTTGATTGAACATGTTTATAAAAGTGCATTTGTTGGTTTATCATAAACAAAAAAACCCTCATTGTAACACAATTCCTTTGTGCCCTAAATTTGCACGAACTGCAGCTGTTTCTATACCATATCGCTATTTATCGTAATAGGCACACCCTCCTTTCTTTAGCCATGATTTTCAAACCATCTGACCCCCTCAGACACGCCCTTGTATTCCCGAAACTCTTCCATATTTCCCAACCCGTACCTTATTTTCACTACCCAGGAGATCGTTGGTACTCTTGTGGGGAGGGAAACGGTCTATCTCTCGCGTTGAGAACACTATCCGATAAAGGGGGTGGTGGAGAGGTAAGGAAAGTATTTTAATTAAGCATTTCAGAAGCAGGAGCTGGAAGAAATGTGCGAGTGGCCGGCAGGCCGACGCATTATACTTCATAGCTTGCAGCTGTTGTAAGGTGGTGGTCCACGAGCCTGACGGTGGTTAGTGCAAGTACAGAGCCCATTTTGCGGTCGAGTTCTTGGAAGACATTACCATACTAAATTAGGTCGCAGTCTAGCAGTACTCCTTTTACTAACTAGCTGTAGTACCGCCCTCCTGCCTTTCCCTCTCTCATCCCCTAGACATACAACATGATGACCAAAGGGATGGTGACTGTGGGGATAACGCGCACTATATAAGGGATTCCTCAAATATGTGAAATTCCATAAGCATTTAAATTTTAGACTAATAATTTTTTTTCTGTTCAGTAGATCGCACCTAGCGGGTTGTAAACTCGGAAATGATCTATTTCCTGTTAATAAAGTTCATTGTTCCTACGTAGCTTTAAATTAATTTATTTCTGCGTTTTGGTATCGAACGCTTTTACTATGATTTATTTATTCAGACCGAATTTTTCGAGAATGCAATAGACCTAGAAATGCGTATTGAAGAAAAGACTAAACAACTGGGCGTCGGTCTGTGTACATTAAATCTTAGTATGGGAAATTTTGCTGATAAAATTTATTAGTCCTGTGTGAAATGAATTTAAAAAAATTCTCCCCCGACTGCATCAGAGGTCCTCATGATTGAAACACGCTACCGGTTCCTGAGGTACTGAGTTACAGTGCTGTCTATTTTAGTGAATTTGGAGGGTGGAGGAAAAAGTGGCGGTAATTAAATTCCTTTTCAACAAAATCTCAACAACGTTTTCGTATCAAATATTTACGTAAAATCTTGTATGATGATTAATAAATGCATCTTAGAAAATACTGCATTACGACTGACTAGGAAAACTACAGAATAACTTAAAGAAAATGCAAGGAAACTGAATGAAACAAGAGAAATAAATTATCTTGGACCATCTTATTTCAAAATTACTGAACGACTGCATTAAAATCATCTCCCTTTTCCCCGTCCCAGTCCATATGCTGTATTATTTTCCCTTTGTTTTCTACGATACAGATCCATCTTATCGTATGTTTCTGACAATTTACCTCAGTAATCATATGGTGAAAATTTATACCAAAATCTTTGTAATAAGCAAGTTGTTGGTATAATTTTTTTTAAATTAATCCAGTTTCTTCCATTTATGTGTGACTAAATTCCTTGGTGTTTTGTTTCTGCTTACTTTCATTGCTTATCCTCTTGTTCCCTTAAAGCAAAACCTCTGTTTTTGGGTTATCAATATACAGCATTTCAAGATATTTCAAGCGGTTATTGACAGAAGTGAAACTGAATTTGGAGCCGCTTTATAAAAACCTTGATTCCCTCAGCCACTAATTTACGAAAATAAATTGCGTAACTTCCGTCTTATTTACAAACATTAAGTTAAATATTGAAAATGCGCTCCTGGGAATTGAACATTTGTTTTTAAACTTGCAGAGATCTGTATGCTTTCCCTCGCAATATGTCAGTTAGCCTAAAATCGCTAAGTAACAAGAAAGCCGCTACTTGAAATAAAGTGAACTGCCAACTTGATGCAACTGGGTAATTTTATTGATGTATTCTTAGCTCGACATGTTTCGGGTATATACGCACATCATCAGGAGGATCAGATTTTGAGTTGCAGCATATGGTATTCTGCACCGAGTTTTTGGATGGGTGGTGGTCTTGAGAGCCTCTGCATAGTTTGTGTGTGTACGGTGCGGATGGTGCACAGCACAGCACCATCCGCACCGTACACACGACCTACGCAGCGGCTCTCAAGACCACCACCCATCCAAAAACTCGCTACATAAAACCATATGCTGCAACTCAACATCTAATGCTCCTGATGATGAGCGTATCTAACCGAAACATGTCGAGCTAAGAATACATCAATAACCTTACCTAGTTGCATCAAGTTGGCATTTCACTTTATTTCATGAGGAAGATGCACGGTCAAACAACCCTCAAAGCCGCAGCTTGTTCTAACAGACAAAGTGTATTCTTGACACAAAGTGTTACTGTCGATACGTTATGTGAATAGGTGACCATGTAATCAAGATATATGATTGTATCAGAAAGGCAGTAACAGGACGACATCTTTAAAATTGTCTTTTACTTCTGTCGTTGTTTCGTCTTCATCTACTCCAAATGAAAAACAAACATTTTACTTCCTATGAATCAGAAGAATTGCAATTGCATTTATTAAAGTTTTCTAAGTGTACTGGTTGAGTGTGAAAAGAAGAAAAACTTGACTATTTTTTTTGGTTCGGAGCAAGATAAAAACCTAAAAGAGAAATACAAATTTTTGTGTTGACTACACCGGATGTACCTTTGTAGGACGAAGAATTAACTACTATATGAAAAAATTATGTACAATGTAACAATCTTTTATATCAAAAGCGGATTTTTTTCTCCAATTGGAATCCCTCAGCAGCCGACAGACAACTAGCCAATAGTTAGGAACCTGAAAGCTAATTATAAAATGACATCATTGGAAGTTACTCAGAAACACTTAAATCCACTTGACTTCGTTGCAGTTTGTTTACGTGATTCAGTTCAACTTTTGCAACGCACTCATAATATATCATCTAGATCCGTAGTGTCATTTCCGGCGTTCTTGGTTAGCCTTCCTTTCCAGATATGTATGCCAGTGAATTCTGAACTTCTTCACCCACGTATTATTTGTATATTATGTCACGTGACATTTATTTAATTTTCTGCACTTTGTCGTAAGTGAAGTCTTTACATCCATAAACCTTTGAGCAAGTTAAATCATTATACTGAAGTACGAGACAAAAAAGATGAATTGTTGAATTGTATGATACTAAAAACATTATAATATTTATTATAGCTCTTTAATTTATTATGACATTTTATTTATAAAAATAAGAATTTTTCCTCGAATAATGTTTTAGAAGTAAACGTTGATAATCAGCAGGATTGTGTAAGACATATTCACTAAAATATACCCTGAAGGTTTAATTAAGCTACTTTTTAAATTTCACAGAATTTGTGTAGTTTTAAATTAGAATATTCCTTACAAATTCAGAAAAACATTTCGGTTGCTTTGACTAAAGTTTAATTTGTTGATATTAAACGAAATATTGTTAATATTATCATCGTCTTGAACATTGTGAAGGTCTATTAACATTATCACATTCACTGTGTATCCGTCAGTTTCCCTTACTTTCTTCCATCATATAAATAGAATTAATTCAATTAGTAAGTCATTCACCTCTACTAATATGGAGAGAATTCTTAGTTTGTGTGCAGAAATCAGGTATATGTCCTTTATTTAAAAAAAATGGAATCAGAATGTCAACAAACAAACGTTGTATCATTGTTCCAGATGTTCACACACATTACTCGGGCACTCTATATAACGTGGCATAGAAGCCAGCTACTACAGGAATATTTTGCAGGATGTTCGAAAGTTAAGACTGGCTCGGGAGTTTGGGACAGAATGGTTGTTTGGTGGCTGGTGGTCGGTGTATGTTTCTGGCAAGTTGTTGGTAACTTTGGGTACTTAAACCTTTTTCCCCACCAGCGTTGTAGAACTTGAGTTTAAACGTAGCATCCACACCCATGGGTTGTAAAATAATCAGCGAACACATAAGAGTGTGTTGCCATACATGCTCGTACACCGCAAACTAGAAGAACCTGGGAAACTGAAATAGTGTCGCGCACCGGATACAAGCTGATAACAAAACCAGAACAAGCTTACAGAATCTAATGTTCTAAAAACAACTACCAGACCAAATTCGTTGTTTCTTGAGGCCTCACACGGTTGTTCCTACCGTTGTTGGTGTATCTATGGTCTCCTAACTTTGTGATTGAGTATTTCGTATTTTTTCTGGACGCTGACTAGGTAACTGTTTTGTGATTTATAGAGAACTTCAAGCCTACACAAGAAAGGTATATTTTGTGTACACTTTTGCGAGAAAATTTACTGAAATAAAAGGAAGTTGTTAAAACCCATGGCAGAAGAATTTATTTTTCTAATTTCCTATAGAAGTTTCAAAAGTTGTGATTTGTGAATTTTCCAAATTTTATTTTTCTATGCGGCTCCACTAAATTTCGTTTCATGATTTTTCTGAAGCTTGAAACCTACCGAAAGCACTTGATATCAATTGTTTGAGTGTTAAATAAGGTTTCTTTATAATAATATAGTAATATTTCATGACGGAATGCTGAAAAATAAAGATTGAATTTGGTAACTTGAAGCTCCTGGAGTGATATGTAGATAAAACCTTGGGACGAGAAAGTTATAGCGAGGTATTTTGCAGTGATAAGTAGTGCCAAATAAGAATTGCAATCCTTAGTTTACTGTAATGAGATTACATGAAAATGAGTTTAATAAAGAAAAATATTTTAACGTGCTAGAACTTCAGAAGACAAAGAAATGTCTCAAAACGTTTAAAGACATGAGGATAAAAATCGTGGAATAATGCAACTGCACCTCTAATGTAATGAGTGTCAAATATCGTGTAGGGATTTAACCAGAAATGTTGTAGTAGAATAAAGTGTGGTAACGTTTGGTTGGTAGAACCAAATACTTTGAAGTGCGGGGCTATATGCTTGTCTAAATACTTAGCGATTATATTGCCAGATCTTATATTACCATCGCCCTGTTGCTACTATTACACTGACATTAAAGTAGCGAAAGATTAAACTTTCTTTAATTACACACTTAACTTAGCTCTGTAATAAATGGCTCCCTTGTGACCACGATATTGTGAATATAGGGGCAGTAAACGTCACAGAAACTACCCTCGGAAAAATCCACACGTTCCTATCCTCCCCTTCTTGCCACATCTGAAGCATTCCAAAAACACCCCGTACGGCACAACTGCTTGGGACATCGGCTACTTTGCAGTCTCTCTCCAAAGACCAGACCAAAGATTAATGTGCTTCTGTGTGTGCGTGTGTGTTTGTGTGTGCGTGCGTGCCGCTATGTTTCTAACCGCTCCCCGCCCTTAGCACTAACCCTCGTGGTCCGTGTGGCAGTGGTTTTCAAAGTTTGTGTCACCAGAAAACATTATTTTAGGTTCGTTGCGGTACCAGGTTTTGCAACCTCCCTCGTCCTCTGCATGTCCCTATTCTCGGTTTCAGACAATGAAATTATTGCCATTCTACTGTAGGCCCACATGTAGATGTGCTGTACGTTGTGGTTGCTGGATTATTGCTTCGTAGCGATTTAAGTTTTACAGAATGTTTAACGCTAATTATGCAAGTAGAATCATAATTAAACCCTTAAATAAAAAATTGTGGTTTAGATATCACTTTATTTCTAGACGTCAGTATTTCTAACCTGTGCGTGCAGAAGGCAACTGTTTTAAATTTATGTCACATATTATCTAATTTTGTGCTTATCCTTTTGGCGCCGGAATTATTTTTTTTAAATTTTAGCACACCTTGTATATAAAATGTGAATAATACAGGAACCAAATACGTTAGAATTATGAAACAAACTGCATTTTGAAGAGAAAGAAATGGAGAGTATATACCATGTTTAAAATATTCAGTACCTATATTTGTT
>Ga0136643_10009049_pt1 | contig 14623 bp, 9 predicted proteins | sample TergutLab28metaG_FD_96883 | JGI IMG/M metagenome (GOLD analysis project Ga0136643, IMG submission 96883) | Labiotermes labralis P1 segment gut microbial communities from Petit-Saut dam, French Guiana - Lab288 P1 (version 3) (version 3) | ecosystem: Host-associated > Arthropoda: Insects >... | reverse complement strand
CCTGAGGATGATCCCATAGAGGGATTGAAACATGTAGGAGATATTTTAAATCCATTTTAATCAGATAATGTGGTTTTAATGGTTTGACAAATATGTGCAATTAGTTGGTTTTAATAAATATTTATATTCATCTTAATATTATCCACCCATCTACGCCTGGTTCTTCGAAGTGGTCTATTTCCATCGGGTGTCCCCACCGAAACCCATTATGCACCTCTCCTCTCCCCATACATGCTACATGCCCCGCCCGTCTCATTCTTCTTGACTTGATCATCCGAGTAATATTTGATGAGGAGTGCAGATGACAGAATTCCCTGTTAAGAAGAAGGCATAAACGAAACACGTTTTCAGCAAATGGACCCAAACGGAATAAGAACAGGAATTTTGACATAAGAAGTTTTGGAGGACGTAGTAGAAGGTGGGAAGATACGTCACGTCGCGAGGTCTGTGCATTACAGTGAGTCAAATGATGTTACGTGTTTTTCATAGCCTTGCTGCAGTGAAGCTGAAAGAATAGATCTCTTGGGCACATTATTGTTTCCAGAAGAGAGGAGGGGTGTAATCAGCGTTTTGGTGGGGGAACCTGAGGGATCTTCAAGAAGTGGGATGAGGAAGCATTGACTGAACTGATCTGGCTCAGGATAGGGACAGGTACTGAGGTTTTATACTCGTAAATGCGGTATTTAACATTCGAGTTCCATAAAGTGCGGGGAATTTCTTGACTGAGTACCTGTTCATTTCTCGGGAAGGACTTTTCTTAGTTCCTGTTCACTTCTCGGGAAGGACTTTTCTTAGTAACTGTTCACTTCTGAGGAAGGACTTTTCTTTGTACCGTACCTGTTCACTTATCGGGAAGGACTTTTCTTAGTACCTGTTCACTTCTCGGGAAGGACTTTTCTTAGTAACTGTTCACTTCTCGGGAAGGACTTTTCTTTGTACCGTACCTGTTCACTTCTCGGGAGGGACTAATCTTAGTACCTGTTCACTTCTCGGGAAGGACTTCTCTTAGTACCTGCTCACTTCTCGAGAAGGAATTTTCTTAGTACCTGTTCACTTCTCGGGAAGGACTTTTCTTAGTACCTGTTCACTTCTCGGGAAGGACTTTTCTTAGTACCTGTTCACTTCTCGGGAAGGACTTTTCTTAGTACCTGTTCACTTCTCGGGAAGAACTTTTCTTAGTACCTGTTCACTTCTCGGGAAGGACTTTTCTTAGTACCTGTTCACTTCTCGGGAAGGGCTTTTCTTAGTACCTTTTCACTTCACGGGAAGGACTTTTCTTCACGGAGTTATTTCTTCATTTATTTCTTGTCGTCGTCATCATCATCATCATCATCATCATCATGGAGATGGTCTACTTGTTGACCCGTTCCGGTATCACTTCATCATCATCATCATCATGTATCTGTCATGGAGATGGTCTACTTGTTGACCCGTTCCGGTATCACTTAACCAGAAGTCTTTTCAAAGGTCTACCATGATTCCTTCTGCCAGATGGGGAGTAGTATTTCATTACCCTGTGTATTCCATTTCGAGGCATTCTATTTACGTGTTGTATCCAGCTTCTCTTGTATTCCAGCAATTTGTCCAAAATTGGTGTTATTTTTAACTCCTTTGCAATTTGTGCATTTGTTTTGTAATCTGTCCCAAGTGTATCCTGCCGTTCTTCTCATGTATTTCATCTCTGCTGCTGTTATTCTTCTGGCGTCACTTGCTTTAACAGTCCCAGTTTCGCTGCCATAAAATAAGACCGGAAGGGCCAGTGTTTTGTGTAGTTTTCTTAGGGTTTTTTCTTGTTTAAATGCAAATTTGTTAGCTATGGTATTAGTGACATCATGTTGGCAACTTCTAGATTATTCCACCTTCAAATACGAACGAAATAAAAGTGTGTGTACAAAAAGCTAAAAGTCACGCTGTGACGTACTGTTGCTCGTACGAACGTAGTACCACTACTCAGGGATTCCTGTACGTAAAACCTCCTGGATACAACGCATAATTTACTCTCCTGAAGAACATTTCGCACGAACTTTGCCCCTTAGTTTCTGATCTCCATCACAGTCCGAGTTGCGTCATTATTTGTTTCTATCAAAAGGCACGCTAATTAAGACGCGCGAATGTTCGCTATTGTTATTTTGCTCAACAAAATTGCCTATTTACGTACGAAACTGCACGCAGCACCGTTCTTTCTCCAGACGACGTTTCCCCGGCCAGTATAAGAAACTCTCCGCATTTCACGTAACCAGATTGTTCATTATCGTGTTCACAACAGCCCGCCCCTTTTCCCCCATCCCGAGTCAGAAGAACGCAGTACATCTCCACCCTTGTTAAGACATTCGCGTGCGCTGTAACATCATTAATACATGTACCTCTACTTTTTCTTGGTCCGCGATATCTCAGTCGGTATAACGATTCGCTACGGACTGGACGGTCCAGGGATCGCATCCCGGTGCGGGTGAGATTTTCCGCACCCGTCCAGACCGGCCTTGCGGCCCACCTAGTATCAGGTCTTTCCCGTCGGTGAAGCGGCTGGGGCCTGGCGTTGACCACCCAACCCCATGAAGCTCCGAGGGTTCAAGAAAGAGTAGAGTTATACATCTATTCCCCCTCTGGGCATTCGGAGCCTATTCTAGGGTGAATTTTGTCTTACCTTTACCTTTACCGTTACCCCTACTTTTTGTAGTGGTCGCTTGTCTTAAGTGTTTTCATCACAGGAGTAGGAAAAGTGGGATTTATTTATCTCCATGCATATTTTATGTCCTCTAAAAGTAAGGGAGAAATATGTTGACACAATGTGGATATTTCTTTAAGATTTCCTTACACCAAACAATCGAGGAATTTATTCTTGCCATAAACGTTTGGACTTGTATTCGGTTGAGATATGGTCCGTATCTCGACCGTCACCAGCGATCCTGGCGTTTTCCTCTGATTTCTCTGATTCGCTTCAGGCGAGCACCAGAGTACAGCTTCTTTTACGTCACAACTGATTCCTTCCAAAATCCTTCGTAATTCGTCATTCACCGGTCTTCGTACCATCGACGCTACACTTAAGAGGTACATTGCCATGTAGTTAACCACAACTACTGCTCACAATGTATAGATTTTTATGTGTTAATTGTGTTTGATGCAACTTGAGTAAAGCTCAGAAATAATGAGGGCTTCCAACTTATTATTATGGACTACCGAATGTACCCGAGATTCCTTTTCTTGACGTCACACTACGCAAACATTAAAGTAAACACTTCCGTAGGTAATGCGTGGAGACCGACTTGAAAGCGTGCACTTATTTGGAAAAACAGACGTTAGGCTGCAACATGAACTGTGAGAATAGATTACGGTATTCTTGTAATGTAAAGAACGCTGTAAAAGGAGGTTTTACAACAGCATGAAGCAGCTCTACCTCAGCTGTCAAACATCGTCGGATCAGTGGCGGCTCCCGTATATCTGAAATATGTCAAGAGTACGTCTAGATGCTTTACACTTATATGACAAACTAACTGACTAACATTTATAAACATGTTCAAACAACCATTATTATTTTTTTAACAACATGTTTCGGTCACTGTTGTGGCCGTCATCAGGGTATATTATAACAAGAATACAATCATAATGCACGCAATTGTACAAAAAAATGTATGACGAAACTACTTGTATAATTACTTTATAAAGGGCGTTCCTTATTTTACTCCGGGATTACAAAAATTTATTATAGGAAAACCGTAGGACACGTATTTACGAAACCTGTACAGATGGAAAGAACAACTCAATAATTTTTTCCCCTGTGAGTTGTTTTTCATCGTAGTTCATACTTCTGCCGCTAAGCGATGCGAATGTGTGTAGTGAGAAAATGGCCGCTCCGGGGGAGAAGTCATTTTGTGTGTTGGAATATCACGCTAGTAATTCTGTGGATACCAACGTGCATTTCGTGCAAAGTATTCGTCTCACCATTGCCACGTGACCTCGCTGACCTAAAGGCACGGATCATTGCAGCAGTGAAGAATATCCATGCACTAATGTTGACGCGTGTGTGTGTGTGTGGCAAGAACTTGAATATCGTATCGCTGCGTGCTGTGTCACCCGTGGTGCACAAATCGATACGATATCTAGTTGTCATTAAAAAAAACTTTTTTGATTTTCCTGTGGCTGTGAACAATTCCATTAAGGTAGGTCCTTTGGTTTTCTTGTTATGAAGGTTTGTAACCACGGAGAACATTATGAAACGCCCTGTAGTGATTGTGCGATTGTTGTAAGGCTCCCTGGTGAAGGTCACAGGAGTGACTCAAACATGTTTGTGCAGAATAACATGTGACTGAACATATTTGTAAATGCGCATCAGTTGGCTTGACATATAAGTATAAAAGATTCTTCAGTGCACTGGTATGGAACGCGTAATATTTAGGTTTTCGGTTTTTAGATCCGCGATGGGAAGCAAGGAAAGGAACATCAAGAACGGAATTTATTTATTGACGATTTTTTTAACGACGACCTCTCAATAACTCGGACTATGTCGAAATGGGCTTGGCAAAAAAAAAAACCAATTCGAATTTCATCAAATTCACGTTCCGTAGCCCAGGGAATTCTCATCTGATAATATACCGGTTATTAACTTTTGCAACGTGTGGTGTGAGTTACTGTACCAGAGAGCAGTGACTGGGCTTGCGTGTACGCTGAAATATAAAAATGCAAATTTTTGTCAATAATAAAATGCATGATTTCTGATTTTCCTTGAATATGGTTAGTGACATTTTGCTAGGGGGGGGGGACCGATAAGTGTATCGTCGAAGGGTAGGGATTATTAGTGAATTAGTTTGTCGTGAACCCGGGGTTAGGGGCTTGACTTCCACCAAACTATGCCCGGGTAGACACGAGTGGGTTTAGGCACTAGGTCCTCTGTGTCTAGAATTAAATCTAGGGTAGGTTTAAATGCTGCCACCAGCCTATTTCTAGGCAAAACGTCTGACAGTTACTACGGGGTTTCCGTGATAAGCAATAGCAAAGACTACTTTAACCTTTAGACGCCTAACGTCAACTATAGTTGACGTACCGCACCGCTAACCTCCAAAGTTGCATTTTATATATTTATTCAACAAATATATGTACTGAATATTTTAAACATGGTATACACTCTCCCTTTCTTTCTCTTCAAAATGCAGTTTGTTTCATAATACTAACATATTTGGTTCCCGTATTATTCACATTTTATATACAGGGTGTGCTAAAATTAAAAAAAAATAATTCCGGCGCCAAAAGGTTAACTAAGTCTATATTCTATAGCTCTACACTATTCTACAATCTTACACAGATTAGTTACAGAAAAATGTTTGTACTAAGGTGTTCAAATTAACGTTTTTGCCTCTCGGTATAGTCCGAAGAGTATGGAATTTAGAATTTCAAAATGAATTTAGACTCGACTAAATTTAATAATAGAATAAAAATTCTCTACAACGCAGCTGTTAAAGGTTACCCTGTAATAGCAGTATACCGAAGTCCATTCTCGGCGTCTCTTTAGTTATTTTAACAATCGATGAGTAACAAAACTGTGTACTCGTAAATCTGCCGTCGTCTTAGGTACTTGCTTCGCCGGTACAGTGTCGAGCGTAAAACAAATAATGTTCCGAAAGATTCTCCAAACGAAGTCCTTGAACGGTTGTGTAAGGCAGTGGCTGTGATGCTGTTGTGGGGTTCTGTATTGGAATTTGCCTCGAAGGGCTGAGGGGAACCGCCAAATTCCGCAAGTTAAAGAGCCAGCCTCGATGCATAACTTCCCGAGTAACATTTTGGAGGTAGCGGGGTCAAACCGGCCATGGTTATTAGGATCTTTAATATAAGAAGTATTCAATTTAGAGCGCCGTTGTCACGAAATTCGCGGTAGCTCTGTGGTTAAGGTGCTGTTACAAATCGTAAGGTCGCTGGTTCGATCCCAGCTGGTGTCAATGCATTTTTCATTGACATAAAAATCCTTCCGATCGCACTATGGCACTGGGGTCGACTCAGCCTCTAACTGAAATGAGTACCAGGAGTATTTCCTGGGGGTAAAGGCGGCCGGTGCATAAGGCTGACAACCTACCACCATCCTGTGCCGTTGTCACGAAATCTGGGAACCTTAACTACCTGGAACGCTCTGGGCCACTCCAGGCCTGTAACGGGACTGCTTTAGCTTTTTACTCAATTTAGAAGTAGGGGGGGAAATTTGGTTTGAATAGGTCCTTCATGTACACACACACACCTTTTCCCCCATTGGCACACCCAGGTTGTTTTATTTGCCTCTCTTAAATTCGGTAGCCAGAAGAGATCTATTCTTAGCTTGAAAACCTATTGAGGGTCAATTGCCCCCGTTGCTCCTCCACCGCAATTTACGTTTTTGACAGAGACCTTCAGACTGCGGTTAAATTGTGTCGCAAACCTTGGAAGGTTTTGAGTGTGGAGTTGTTCTTACCAACTGAGATTTTCCTTCTTCTGGGATATTAGGCAGCGTAGATTAGTTACCGATGTTTCGATACAACACTTCGGTACCATCTTCAAGGGTGAAGGATTTCAATGATCTAAGCTGCGTAACATCACTGAAAATTAATGCTTAGCTGCTTGACCCTTGGAGATGGGGCCGATACGTCGTCCCGAAACGTCTGCAGTAATCTACCAATCTACACTGCGTAATACCTCGGAAGAGCGATGATCTTATTTAACCCTTTAAACGCCGAGTTAAATGCCATCTGCCATTATTAGGAGCTCACCATATTCTCTTCGTTAGCAGGATAAGTGTTAAACTTCAGTGGAAGGCTGAATTTTTATCATTTGTTGTGAAGATTCATAGGTTTGTCCAAAAGATGTAACAGAAAGACAAAATGACGCTGTTACAAGAGCGGCTTTCGTTACAGAATAACCTTTGTGGTGCTAAAGGCGACTAGGGACCTGCAGACGTCGGGTTACGTGAGACTGTATCAAGAAACACAACACCATCTGTACTGATGTTCGTTTGCTCGTCACGCATTAAGTTTCCGTGTTACCATGGCAACGTTATCTTGTTCGGTACCACAGGCATTGCTCGCAGAGCTTAGATCGCCTTGCACATATAGCGAAGGGAATAAGTGGAACACAACAATGTAACACAGAGATTCGTAATTCGCGTGAATGAAAAGCAGACAGCATCTGCGTTCGGACGCAGATCTATTATTGGCCAATTTGCAGGCGTTGATTGCTGGATCCACAGGCAGATGGTTGCAGCTCTAAAAGGGGTATTGAATGTGGAGTAGAGAAAAGGAGGTAAATAGAGGAAGGAGAGAAGATTAGGGGAGATTAAGGAAGAAGACGTAGGATTTAGTTAATTGTGGAGTTGGAGGGAGGGGGGGGGGAGCTGCATGTAAAACAGTAACAGTGAAATATTATTTTACAAATTCATTTCTTTCTAAGAAACTCAAACAGAAATTTTCTGAACGAAGGCATCACGATGTGCTTGTAATTCAATTAAAGTTACACAATATACATCAGCACGATGTTTTTTATTCTTAAGCTAGGATACATGTTTCGACTAAACGTAAGTCATCTTCAGGCCCATACAACATTTTCGTTACCAGATGCTTTGCCCACTTTGGGATCCCATAAACAAAATCAAAACCTTTTTAGAAAGTTTTAACTGGATTTATTCCACAATTGTAAACACTATGGGATCCCAAAGTGGGCAAAGCATCTGGTAACGGAAAATTTTGTAAGGGCCTGAAGATGACTGACGTTTAGTCGAAACATGTAGCCTTGCTTAAGAATAAAAAAAGATTGTGCTGACATATATTGTGTAACGTTAATCAAACAGAAATTATATTGATTATTGAAAGTAAGTATTTGACTTGTGTTTTTCATATTTTGTGTTTAAGAACCGTGTTAATTATTAGAAATTATAGCGGCGTATGGTTGAATTGAGATGGAACATTAAGCCTCTAGTCTCAGGAATTACTTTTTTTTTTCGCAGCTGTATCAGTAACTGCTTTCCAGTTACATGCGGATTTTATATAGGATCGAATTTCAGAGATGGGATGGGTTTCCATTTCCAGCTTTTCTTTCATATTGTAGACTTCCACTTACAATATCTCATACACGATATTTGAAAGCCTAACGGAGGGAAAAATTAGATTCAGGTCTTTTGGTGTATGACATGAATGAAGTAGTATATGTAGTCAAGAAAGAAGCGAATATCGTGCATAAAATGAAACGGAGGAAGACTGGGTGAATTGGTTACACGTTGCGTGAAAAGCTTCCTTCTAAAACATACGTATTACTGGAGAAGAGATAGAATGGACGAGAAGACGAGGGAGAATGTCTAGGCAGCTACTGGATGACCTTAATAAAAGAGAAGATACTGTAATTTTGAATAGGAAAGAGTGGATAAATCGTTTTGGAAGAGACAGTACACCTGTCTTAAGGCAGACTACGGATTGAATGTTTCTGCCGTCCTCATGTCTACACCAATATATATATATATATATATATATACACACCATTTTGCTTCTTTCAAATGTGTCACAGCAAACTCAGAGTCTGTAAAGTTAGATTTAAACATAACTGGGGAACAATGAATTGGGAAGTTGCAGAAAGAGAGGGCCATGACATAACTGAGGTGCCGTCCCGTTATCTACCTGGGAGAAGGACAGTAACACCTCAGGCAGCATACACTATGTACCGACCGGGATTTGAAATGGAAGCCTCCGTATAGGAAGTGAGAAACCTTAGAGCCAGATCCAGCTTGTTTCGACTCTTCTGTGACGATGCAAACAGTATATTGGTAGCCAGATACCAGACTACACGGTGTCATAACCCAGAATATCAAATAATTCTTTTAGTCACCCACAACCATAGCTTCTCTCTGCTACACAGGGTTGTACAAATCCCGGTCGCCAATTCGTCCGAGCGGCTAAATTTTGTTGTACAGTTGTGTCTTGACGTGTGTGTGTGTGTGTGTGTGTGTGTGTGTGTGTGTGAGTCCTCACTTTGGAACTTGACCTATATCTCCATTCTGGTGTCTAGAATTTTTTAAAAACCTCCTTGGAATTTTCTCCAATTTGTGTGCCACTGTTCATACCATATTCAGTTGGACCAGTGTCGCTAAATAACCCAAGGATATACCATTAATGCTACTAAAGTTGCCCGAGTGTTAATCCAAAGAAACCGTCAGTAATTTCTTCTTCAGCTAAAGTGACACCTTTTCGTGTTTCTGACGGATCCAGACCCTGGCGCCCTCCATACCTCCTTTGTGACTACTTTGCCATTCTTCGAAAAAATTTATGCTTGGACCAATCAAATGCCGTCATCGTCATGCACACCTCTCAGCTGAGAAGTGTCTTGCCTTATAGTTGTCTTCATCCACCTGCCTGTTCAGGAATGCACTCAAACTCTTGATAAAAAAGTACCCTTCCTGTCAAATAGTTGCCGCTAAAATTCGCATTATCGACACTCTAATGTGATGTGTCACTAAATTATAAATACGTCGCAGAATTTCATGATTTTTACGCCCCACTGACTATATATCCAGGTGATTAAATCAAAAATGGTGAGGCGCATATGGGATTTGGTGATGAGACCTGAAGGAAAGAGACCACTTGGATAGACATAAGCATAGATGGATGGTTTATATCAAAATGAACGTTAAGGAAATTGGTTTGGGAAGTTGTGGACTGGATTGACGGGGCTGGGGGTAGGAACACGCGGCACGCTGTTGTAGACGCAGTACAAAAACGCAGGGAATTTCTTGACTAGGTGACGAAGGTCGATGCCCCATTCAGTTAGTTAACTGCGAGTTCTAATATCGTCCCTAGAATATGTCACTTGTACGAGTGGGTGCTAGGGAAGTTGGGAGAGAGATAGAGTGAGAGAGAAATTTGAAAGAAGGCAATGAATTGGTAGAAAATAACATTTACAGAATGTAGGAAAGAGAGAAATGGGGAATTAGGAGAAGATAAAGAAGGAAATGAAAAAAGAATGTACTTAGACCCATGCGTAGTGGTAAGAAATTACCACTCCTTGCCGCTTGATGAGCCCAGAAGAGCGCATTTACGTAACTTAGCCCACAGAATGTTTCATTAAACAGCGATAGTTTTGATTTCGCGGTTTCAGTTCCTTAAGATCGAGAGTTACCGTCGTGTCGGATGTAACGCCTTGAATTTAGGTCGAATCGTACCGACTTTCCGGAGGAATCTGCATCTTCCCCTTTCCGGGTTAAAAAGGTCTTCATCCACTTTCGCTTTTGAAGCAGCTGTTACCTACCCAGCCTCTGAAATTGTTTGCCGAACGACGCAACGGTAGAGTAGGCAGTAATCTGACTCAGGCCTACTATGCACTGGCTCCACTCGCTGGTATTACCTGCGCCTCGCGTCCCAAAGCCTGACGCCTTCAGATGCTCTTGCAACACTTTGAAACAAGAAAACGCTCGTTGCTTCGTGGTGGTAATTGACAGCACTTAGTTAGCAACGAGTATGTTAATTATAGTACATTTACCCGGAATTTGACGGAGACGTGTTTGAAGTGAGAGTGATGTGCTGAAGCAAAGGCAGAATATGGCCCGTACACGGTACAGGATCGTCTAGGGAAAAAATTTTACGTAAGAGAAGATGTGGAAACTTTGAGGAATACGTCAGTGAAGACGAAGGAATAGTGTGTGCTGTGGGTTCGTAGTGGGGGGGGGGGGGGGGAATAGATTAATGTGTAAGGAAGGGTCAACAAAATGTTATTCGTCACACAAAATTGATTGCCTGAGAGGGAGAGTCAATAGATAACACGCACAGTCCTACACTGACACAAGCAGTCACTTGCGTCATCATTTTACTCCATAACGAGGAAGAATATTGCATTGCATCTTGTATTATATACAGCCTTAACAGCAAATTATTTTCTATTCCGTCTTTACCCTTCAATTTTCCTTTAGTTTTAGTGTTATATCTTTATTATCTCTTTACCTTCCATGTCTTCCCTTTTATTTCCTTTTTATATTCTCTCTGTTTCCTTTGTCTTATTTTCTTTCAATCGCTTACTTATTCTTTACAGTTCATGTCTTTCTTTGTTTCTTTCATTACTCTCTTACTTCTGTGTTTATTTCTTCCTTCCATTTGAAATGTTGGCCCGGTAGCTCAATCGGTATAGCGACTGGCTACGGGTTGGGCGGTGCGTGGATCGAATCTCGGTGGGGGCAGATTTTCCGCACCTGTCCAGACCGGCTCTGAGGCCCACCCAGCCTCATGTACAATCGGCACCGGGTCTTTGACAGGGGTGAAGAGCGGCCAGGGCGTGACGCTGACCCCTCACCCCTTCTTGTGCCGCGGTCAAGAAAGAGTAGAGCTATACCTGAACTCCCCGTATGGACCGTACGGCCTGTACAGAGCCTCAGTGCCTGTACAAGGGTACACTTTACCTTTACCTTAACTTCCACTTGAAATACCTAGACAAAAATTGGAAGATAATTAAAATGTATTATAGAAAAGTAAGTTTGGGGAGGAGGCTATGGAGTGTGCTCATGTGGTACAGTATACTGACCAATATCAGACTTCAGTAAATATAAAATTTGGGGTGTCGTAAGAGAAATGACACCCGTGACTGTACATTTGTCGCCTAATGAACTACCCCGTTCCGTGGGGTTAATTAGACAATAAAAAGATTCTTTCCCTTTCTCAGGTAACAGTATCCTTATATTGCTTTGATTAAAGTATTGTGAAGACTTCATAATTGTTGCAATCCGACGGTGAGTGGTGGTGTCACTAAGCGTCACGTTAGGTCCAGTCAGCGTGGCAGCATTTAGAGACGGAAGGACATCGTCGAGGGAATTAATAAATGGCTTCCGCCGGCGCTGTAGGCTGTTCGGTTGGTGTTCTGTCACACGTGTACTCTCAGACGAATATAACTGACCCTTTTTGTATGTAACTGGTGTGGAAATGTGCTCTCTGTTTCGAACTTCCTTCTCCTACGCTTCTCATTCCATGTGGGCTAGCAGTTCCTAACCGAGCAGTAACTGAGCAGTAACCGAGCAGTAACTGAGCAGTAACCGAGCAGTAACCGAGCAGTAACTGACCAGTAACCGAGCAGTAACCAATCAGTAACTGAGCAGTAACCGAGCAGTAACCGAGCAGTAACCGAGCAGTAACCGAGCAGTAACTGACCAGTAACCGAGCAGTAACTGACCAGTAACCGAGCAGTAACCGAGCAGTAACTGAGCAGTAACCGAGCAGTAACCGCCCTCCCCATTATTTGAATTCCCTCTTCACTACTTTCCTTGAATCTTCTCTATCCTGCTCGCTGTTTTCCTTCAGTTTCTTTGTTTACCCCTTTCTTTTTTTTCAACTCAGTCTTCAGTATAACCTTCTTTTGTTAACTAATTTGTGTTTAATACTGTCTGTCTTTATTCCTCTTCACTCTTCTTCTATTTCCCTTCGTTTCTTTTCATCTTTTTCATTTCCCTCCCTTCGCTTAATATAAGTCGAATGTTTGATACAGGTTACAGTAATCACAAGGTTCGTCATCCCCGTTGTGTTTATAATAAACCAGATTGGAGTGTATGTACTTGTCTAACACAACTATATGATGGTAGGGATATGTATAGAATTTATTACATAAAGAACAACTACATGTTTCGGCACTTTTCATTGGCCATCTTCAGGTTGAGAATGAAAAAAACTTAGTAAACAGCTATACTCGACTTATGTGGACTGTATACAGTGGAGATGTAAGAGGTGAGGTGGGCACGAGATCTTGCATGTTTTGTGTAGGATGGACGGTGTGGGTACATGGGGGTTCTGCTGTTATATGCTATGTCTAGGTTAATATAGTTGGATCTTATGTTTGTACAGATTATATGTACATGTACACTTAGCTTATAAATATAAAGTGTGCAATCTTATATAAATATATTTTCTGTAGTTATAGTGGGTTCATTGATCTAATGCTCCCCGATGTACCCACAACACCCATCCTACACAACACATGCGATATCTCGCACCCACCTCACCTCTTATCTCCACACATAAGTCGAATATAGCTGCTTACTAAGTTTTTTTCATTTCTCAACCTGAAGATGGCCAATGAAAAGTGCCGAAACATGTAGTTGTTCTTTATGTAATAAATTATATACATATCTCTACCATCATATAGTTGTGTTAGACAAATATATACACTCCATTCGAGGTTATATTAAGCTTCAGAACTGAATGGCTGACCTAACTATCTAATTAACTGAATGACTAATTTCTTAGAGAAAAATCTTGCTTAGTAAATGGATAGTTCCTTATTCAACTCATTACAATTGGAGTAAAGGACTTACTGTATGCCTCAAACCTTCATAAAATAATGATGCTTATTGTTTACAAATTGAGTTCCACATACGTTTTTTGGATGTGCCTAGTAAGGCAAGGTGTTTGACAGTGTACATCCGTTTTATTGCTAATGACTACAGTTGAATTTTACTCCTTATTAAAACACTATACTCTTGCTTAGTCCTTTAATTTTTCGAAAAAAAATGTTATTTTATTGGTCAGTGGGGACCGCGGTAACACAGTGGTTAAGGTTTTGTGCTGTAAATCTGAAGGTAGCTGGTTCGATCCCAACTGGTATCACGGGAAATTTTCGTTGACATAAAATCCTTCCGATCGCACTATGATCCTGGGGTCGACTCAGCCTCTAATGGAAATGAGTACCAGGAGCATTTCTTGGGGGTTAAGGCAGCCGGTGCATAAGGCTGACAACCTTGCCACCATCCTGTGCCGTTGTCATGAAATCTGGGAACATTAACTTCCTGGAACCCTTTGGGCCACTCCGGGCCTGTAATGGGACTGCTTTAAATTTTATTGGTCAGTAAACACCCATAATTAGGCGTAATCCGTTTCGTATCTTACTAACGTGGTCCAATACATTTGAGGTTGTCAGAGAAAAGGATGCGGAGACTTTATTTAGGCCACAGGAGAAGAAGGAACAGGAGGCTGGAGGAACTCGAGTAGTAAAAAGGCTCATAACTTTTACTCCACGATCAATTTGTGTAACAAAATATTTGCCTAGGATATGAAGAGAGGAAACCTTTCGGCAGATGGAGGATTAGGACTGGATTTTATAAAACATTAAGGCATATAAGAGAAAAGTTTGATGGAAAGATGTGAATTGGATTGAAATTCATCAGAGCCTTGTGAAGACTTTCCTTCAGATTGGATTTCCGCAACTGAGGAAACTGTGTCGGCCGATCGAATGACAGTCTTCCGCTACAACACAGTGGCACGACGAATCTGCGGGAGAAGGCAGTTTAAATTTCACGTAAATTTCTTTTCTATCAGTTGTTGCTATTTGTTCGCTGACATTTGGGAGAGGAAAGGAAGCTGTGGGTGTTTGAGACCATGGTGTTGAGGAGAATATTTGGACGCAGGAGTGACGAGTTAACGGGGGAATGGAGGAGACTGCATAACGAGGAGCTAAATGATTTGTACTGCTCACCCAATATTGTGCGGGTACTAAAATCGAGAAGAATGAGATGGGCTGGGCATGTTGCACGTATGGGTGAGGATAGGGGGGTGTATAGGGTCTTGGTGGGGAAACCGGAAGGAAAGAGACCACTGGGGAGACTTAGGCGTAGATGGGTGGATAATATTAGGACGGATATCCAGGAGGTGGGATGTGG
>Ga0136643_10009045_pt1 | contig 14626 bp, 6 predicted proteins | sample TergutLab28metaG_FD_96883 | JGI IMG/M metagenome (GOLD analysis project Ga0136643, IMG submission 96883) | Labiotermes labralis P1 segment gut microbial communities from Petit-Saut dam, French Guiana - Lab288 P1 (version 3) (version 3) | ecosystem: Host-associated > Arthropoda: Insects >... | reverse complement strand
TGTGTGTGGTGTGATTGTATGTGTGTGTAGTGTGTGAGTGTGTGTGTGTGTTTGTGTGTGGTGTGTAGTGAGTGTGTGTGTGTGGTGTGAGTGTGTGTGTTTGTGTGTTTGGTGTGATTGTACGTGTGTGTGGTGTGTGAGTGTGTGTGTGGTGTGTTTGTGTGTGTGTGTGGTGTGTAGTGTGAGTGTGTGTGAATGGTGTGAGTGTGTGTGTTTGTGTGTTTGGTGTGATTGTATGTGTGTGTGGTGTGTGTGTGTGTGTGTGTATGTCGGTCTCTGAGTGTAATCAGATGCAACAATAACCCTCTACATCTGAAATGATTGGATATAAAGGAGCCAGAAAAAGAAAGAAGGAAAGAAAGGAAAAGAAAGAATTGGAAAGGAAGAAGATGCGTTGCTTTCTAATTCACTCAGATACGGCGGGTCCACACCATTTTAGCAACTGCTGCTGTAGGCTGAACTGGCTCTGCATTTTCTCTAAACACGGATCATTGATGGAAATTTGAAAATCGGAAAATAAATTGTAGCACTCTGTGTGCTCACATATACGTGCAGACCATAAGGCGCTGAAATGATATTTCACTAGAGGAACGTGGTTAAAGTCTTTCTACATTTTCTTCATGATTAATGTATTTAATTTAAATAGGTTTCCAGACTCGTGTCACTGCACAGATCTGAAATAAATAAAATGTAGCTTATAGAATAAGCAAGTGGGTTTATATCAGCGTCGCGAAGCAGAATCGTTCTTGGAGAGCTTAGAGTTTCTCAGCTAGAGAAGAAATGCCACAAATCTTAAGAAGACAGAAATTTCATTACATTTTTTTACTGTATTCATAATTTGCCCTATCGAAGTAGCCAGATACATTTTCTACATCCTCAAACCAACTTCCTTATGACCCATTTTAGTAGTACGCAGCAACACAAATCCATTTCTCCCTAATCGTCTTTTTCCAGCAGATTATTCCAGTCCAATCATTTACGCACTTCTCTTCTCTCCCAGACATGTTACGCGCGCCCAACATCACACGATCCGTAATCTGATCAGTCAATTTTATTTAGTTTGGAGTAAACATAAAGAAGATACTATGTAAAAGGTGAGTGTGAAGCAGTCTAAATACAAAAACATTTGGTATCTATACCTAGTGATGTAGGTTAGCTACCAGCAACTGATAGCTACTCACCATCACCAGCTATAGATACAAAATATAGTCGTGTTTATACTGCTTCACGCTGACCATGTACATTGTCATTTAATACACAACAGGGATGTCGCACCTCAAAAATGAAGATCCTCATTAGATACTAATTTTATAAGGTGCTTAAATTGTAGTGTATTTACGTGTGTTGACTACGTAAAAATTATAATTTTATGACGAAACAGCCCATGGTGTGTGAGCCAAGGCCTCCTCAATATCGAAGCTACACGACTACACTTAGACACACGTCACTCGGTAAGACTCCTCTGGACGAATGATCAGCTCGTCGCGGTGACCTCTGCCTGACAACACACACAACACTCACAAAAGACAGACATCCATTCCTCCGGCGGTATTCGAACCCACAATCCCAGCAAACGAGCGGCTGCAGACCCACGCCATAGACGGCACGGCAAATGGGATCGGCAATAGAAATTTATTAGACTTTAATAAATAAAATATATATTAATCTATGTCAATGCTTACAAGTATTGTAATTCTTGACACACACACACACACACACACAAGGTATTGGCTTAGTACTGTGTAAAATGTCGTGGTGGTTTTATGTTTAAATATTTGTAATCCTACGCAATACGATATCTAGATTTTGCAAAGTACCTCACAAGTAACACTATTTTTTACGATTTGTTTTGATGTCAGGGCAAGAAAGCTTTAGAAATTTAGGAAATGCTGAGTTGTAAATTGATGGTTTGGATTCATAATAGGGAGTATCTGCGTCTAAAGATGTTTTCTGCTATGAAAATCCCACGCACTTGCACATCAGGAATTGAAGTGTCTGACAAGTAACGAGCACCGTAACTCCAAATGCCTGGCTGCTTAACAGGAATCCCAGATGCACGCTATCAGATTATTAGACTTCTTCCAGACTCGAAAGGTGGGAAGTTAGAGAATTATATGAAAAAGAAAATATGAGAATTTTGAAGTTGTTATGGGGAATGGGACCAGTCCAACAGACGTCAATATAAACGGACAAAAAGGAGAAATTGTGTAGTAGCTACATCACAGAACAGTGAATTTCCAGGAACACCCAGACCCCACTGACCCGCATTTCAATTTGTTCACAATCGACCGTAATCAGGTCGTCCATTATCATTCCCTTTAATCAAATAAAATTAATTAACCGGATAATTTTTTTTCATAGAAACAAAAAAAAACCGAATTACCAAAGCTCTAATATTCTTGCTCTAAAGACCTTTTAGTCATACATGAATATTCATGTGGGCACAATGCGTCCCGATTGCAAATACTAAAAGTTTAATGCAATTTGAGATAATAGTCCCTGTTTATTCTCAGATTCATAATGAAACCTTTTAACTTCAATACAACCTGTGATTGATTCGTACGTTTATTATTGGGCTTTAAATGTTTCACGCGGTATTAACCTTTAGACGCCTAATGTCAACTATAGTGTTCGTACCGCACCGCTAACCTCTAAAGTTGCATTTTATATATTTATTCAACAAATATAGGTGCTGAATATTTTAAACATGGTATATACTCTCCGTTTTTTCTCTTGAAAGTGCAGTTTGTTTCCTAATTCTAATGTATTTGGTTCCTATACAGAGTGTGCTAAAATTTAAAAAATAATTCCGGCGCCAAAAGGTTAATAATCAAAATCTGCTACTCTTGTAATACACCAATAATTCATGGTATTTTTTGTCGTAAGTGGTATAGGGATTAAGCCAAGCAACAAAATATTAAGTCATATCCAGTAAATTATGATTAATTTTAATAAACATATTTACCATAGGTAAAAATTTCAAAACTTTTTCCCTCATCATAGCCTTCTACCCTGCGTACAGTCACTCGCAGCTCATCATTGGCCATATACAGGGTGTTCAACTTAAAAGTGGACTGTATTTTAATGTAAGTAATTTATTTACCAATATTTACAACATGTTATATTACACAACTAACCTGAATTTACAGTAAGTGTTGGAAATGATGTCCATTCATTTCAATGCACTTATCGACACATATCACTATGTTCCTCGCGAATTTTCTTAGCGTTCCTTCATTTTTAATCATTTTCTCAATAGCACTTTTCACTGGCGTTTGCCTTCCAAATAAAAAAAAAATTGTCTACAGTGGACGTAAGACATCATTTTTAAATAACTTTCCAAAATAAACACACGTTCTTCCACTGTTAACCGCAGTATGAAAGCGTAAAAAATGGCCGCTTTTCAAACACCAGCATTCACTGTCGACTGACTCAACCGATACAGATGGCCAAGACCGGTTCCCCCCTCTCCTTCAACAGTCTTGCCAACTCCTGCACATGTAGTAGTGTAATTTCATACCAGCAGAACCATTATAAAAAACATCTGACGTGATATATTCACGGCTTAGTTAACGGTCCACTTTTAAATTTAACACCCTGTATATATTAAAAACATGACAGGAAATATATATCCTAATGCAGACGTTTTCGGATCTTTGCACCATGGGCTTTTTACAGACGGCGTTCCTTAATAGTGGTCACACATTTAGGTTCGTCCGCAATATTGTGAAATGCGACTATTAGCAGCGCCTTGTCTTTCTGTCTGTCTGCCTGCCTGTCTGTCTGTCTGTCTGCCTGCCTGCCTGCCTGCCTGCCTGTCTGTATGTCTGTCTGTGTATTCGTTCGTCCATCCATTTGTTCGCATTAAACAGCTCGTTTATCTTGCAAAGGATTTTCATGAAAATTTTGTGTGACATTATTAATATTCGTTCCTAAGTTTCTAAATTAAAACCAGAGAAATAGCTCTATAAGAGGCACTTGCCACGGAGACTCAAATACTTGTATGATATCACCCTGAAATATTCCCGAGACCAAAAAGTAAGTTGAATGGTGCAGACTAATAAAAATCTGTCACTTTGAACAGGTTTTTCATAAAATCTTGCCGCTTGCGAGAAAATTATGAAATATAAAGACAAAGCGAGAGGGGGTATAGATGAATGACCATCATGTACCGCCAACACATTTAAATTTGTATGATGGGTGAATAGGAAAAATGCATATTTTAAGAATACTGAATATTTACTGCTTTGGTCAGGAAGAATATATGAGGCAGATGCAAATCCACTGACGGATAATTAAGAATAAAACATGCAGTTATAATATTTAATACTCACTGCTATATGGAGCCGGGATAGTACAGTGAATTATAGTGACTTCGGGCTGGAAGACCCAGGGTTCTAATCCCGTATGGGCTAGGTATTTACATAATCTCCACAATATCCATATAGTCTCTGGAGATAACGTATCTTTCTAATCGATGGGTACCACGGGACAGCATTTTCGTTTAAAATATTAGCCAGTTATAATAAATTATTAGTCCAATACTCCAATTTAACTGTAACAGAATTTGAATTAATCTTTATTGTATCTAATATGACAGCAGCTACATGTTTCGGTTATGAACTTCAGCCATCATCTTAATGTATATTTAAGAACCTTACTAAATAGAACTTTGGGCCCGGTAGCTCAGTCAGTATAGCGACTGACTACAGGCTGGACAGTCCAGGATCTAATCCCGCTGGGAACGAAATTTTCCGCCTGTCCAGACCGGCCCTGGGGCCCATCCAGCCTCCTGTACGATGGGTACCGGGTAAAGTGAGACCGGGGCGTGCTGCTGGCCACTCACCCCCCTTCTAGTGCCACCGTCATGGAAGAGTAGAGCTATACCTCTACCCACCCTCTGGGCCACACCGTGTCTGTAAGGTGATAACTTTACTTTTTACTTGGGTAGTACTACCAAACAGGCAAAATACTTGTCCTTGCAAATACTTGTCTCCTCAGCAATGATTACTACTGTTTTTTATGCGTATTGGACCGTGCATCATCTTGATATTTGAATAAAGGTTGACCAACTAGAAGACACTTGCTTTATTATCTACTGATCAACATGTTTCAGACGTTAATAACTCCAGCCTACACAACGCAACAAATAGTCGCAGGCTCCTGAAGATGGAGGTATTAACGTCTGAAACATGTTGATCAGTAGATAATAAAGTAAGTGTCATCTAGCTGGTCAACCTTTATTCAAAGATTACTACTGTTGTTTATTATTCAGCCCTTATGAACCCTCCTACGTTAGGAAAGACGGAGCTAGCTGTTAATAACAAAAAATCCATCCACGATACAAGTTTTCCCTTATTCCGTCCTAAGTACAACAAGCAAGCACTTCACAGAAAACGAAATGTATTCCTTACTACATGACAGCACGTGACGTAACGATGTGTCACGTTCCACCCCGCCGCCCTCCATATTTGTATTCAGTGTGACTTACATATGCTTCATACATGTTGAGAGAGTAGCGATCAGTTGATAACACGCTATTCAGAAGCATAGCAAAACACGTATTTGAAATTTAATGTCTGTCCTAGTTTATGCCTTTATAATGGAACACGAGTTGGGAGATACAGGAATTCTCATCACTCACACGTCGCATTTAAATAAATATATGTAAGATCTGAAATGCGTCCTTCATGATTATGTAGGCTTATGTTAAGTTATCTACTAATGTGGTTATTTTGCAACGGCAATGTATGTGAGGAAACATTAAACTTTTGGCGCCGGAATTATTTTTTAAATTTTAGCACACCCTGTATATAAAATGTGAATAATACTGGAACCAAATACGTTAGAATTATGAAACAAACTGCATTTTGAAGAGAAACACGGAGAGTATATACCACGCTTAAAATATTCAGTACCTATATTTGTTGAATAAATATATAAAATGCAAATTTAGAGGTTAGCGGTGCGGTACGACCACTATAGTTGACATTAGGGGTCAAAGGGTTAAAAGGAGCTGCAAGAAAATGTAATTTTTATGTCCTTATGTACTGAAATAAATATACCAAATAAATTATGGATATATATATATATATATATATATATATCTAATTTAAGCCATGGTAGCTGGTCTGCGAAAAGAGGTTTCAACTGAAATGTCCCGCAAAATTTTGTAATCACATTATTTTTCCTGGAACAGGCTGAGAAATGACATTATATATATATACACACACACACACACACACAGATATATATATATATATATATGTATATATATATAATATAAACGTCGATTTCGAAAATATTTTGAATTCGGTACATTTCAGTTACAAACGCCTTTTCGCAGACCAGCTACCATTGCTTAGAATTTTCGTGAACTTATCCAACCCTCCAGAAACATACGGACACAGTATCTTAAATTAGTCCACCATCACTATTTTTACCAAGTTTCGCACATGTCGGTCAATAATCTTACTACATTTTGCGCTACGTAGTCTGACCTAATAAGAGCTTAGTCAAGTCAGCCGTAACTAATATAGTCTGAGGTAGGCAGATGTTTCAAATTCTTCCTCGACAGGCTTTTATAACGCAAGCCAAATGCTAAGATCCAAAATTAAATGCGCTCATAAATGTTCAGTACATTTTTACTTCAAATTTTCTTCGAAATTCCTCGGTTAGGCCCTTGAACAGTCTTCGCTTCTTTCGTGCCTTCTTTTTTACACATTTCGTTTGAAAAACGCAAAAACGTCACTGAAATTTCAGAAGTCAGAAACAAGAAACCTAACTATCCATAAACTCCAAATTCAATAAGATTTGTTTCTCTGCATCTAAAAGAAGGAAATTTTAAATACATGGAAGAGTTAGTTTTTTTAACTTTTCATACAATTTTTCAGGTAAAAATGAATTTAAATCATAAGCCTAAGGAGTTAAGTATAGGAAGACTAATTTTTTTATATACATGGGTCAGTGCATCGTGAATCGAATTTAATAACTGTCCAACAAGACGCGACTTATTCAGTTTATTACATTTCTGTAGGCAGCTGTACATGTTTCGGGTGTTGACATAACCTAAATTATATATATATATATTTTATTATATATATTTCGTATTTTGTTGTACATAATTTAAAATTATTGCTTTTAACCATCCACCAATATTTTATATATCATATTCGTCAAGGCTAGTAACATTCAATATAACCAATCTGGAATTTTAATTGATACATTAGTATCAATAGCAGCGTATTTTACTCATTGCAGTTAATCAATACCAGAAGCTGTAATTATAGCTGTACCAGCTCCTGATGATTGGTGTCAACACCCGAAACATGTAGAGCTGCCTGCAGAAATGTAATAAACTGAATAAGTCGCATCTTGTTGGACAATTATGAAATATAGGAAACTTAATTCTAAGTAAATAAGCTTTTTGCGTAAATTAAATTAATAAACCTGGAATAAATCGAAAAGAAATTTTATTTGTCATAAAATAAGTGAATAAATCACTTTAAAAAAGAGTATTCTTGATGTACTCATGTCTAATGCTTACTTAAAAATTAAATATATTTCTCTAAATTCAGATTTAAATCTGACACGAAATTCATAGAGAAATATTTATATAAAATTTGGCTGATAATGTTACGCCCAATCACACGAGGAGAAAAAACAACACTATATATTTTATATTTTAACGTTAACATCCCTAAATTAGACATAAGAAGGAAAATTATTCTGAACTGGATAGTTCTAAGCTTTCCCTGATTTCAGTCTCATGTGAAATTCTACGTAAATGAAATTTAAATTTGGTACTGTCATTTTTATGAAACTGATTTACTACACGTTTTTAAAGAAAGTGATACAAGTTTGTAAAACTTTATGCCACAATTCTAAACTCCCAGCAACATAACATTTCTAATGTGTTGATTGTAAGTTGTGTTTGGAGAATCTTGAATTTAAAAAAAGGGAGGGGGGGAATTATTTTTTCATATTTTTAATTTTGTTTTGTTTGTTTGTTAGGAGTTTTCAATATTTCTGAAACTGATGCAGCATTTTACTACATAAATAAGTGCATATAAAATCAGAGGGAAAGGGGAATCGATACCAACGTAATCTCTTGGCCTTGACCTGAAGGTTAAGACACAAACGTAACAAGACAATGCAAATACTCACTGAATTTACTGAAATGTGTTCTTATCAGTCCCTCTCAAATAATGAAGTCAAAACCTAGAAACTTCTGTACAGCTATGGAAAGTACTGGATAAAACAGGCCATTATTTAATACATCGAAAAATGATAAACATTCAGTGTTCATTCAAAGTGAACATAAGTTGCATGAAACTTTTACAATAAATAAGAAATTTGCTGCAGAATATGTCCGTCAGTAACGTACTTGACACAGTGAAACCCTTTATGTTCATAAGCAGGTTTTTCTGGGTAGTCCCATAACTAATTACAAATATACATATAAATACAACGCGTCAGCCAATAACACAACAATTTATTTTATATACAATAAAACAGTATATTGTCCGGGCGACATTTTTCGACCTTTATTAGGTTATCTTCAGGCCCTGTGGGAAAGCAGATCCAAGAGCTATCTATATTTCAAAGCATCGTGGGATCCCAAATGCCTACAGATTGTGTTATATGAATGTGAAATACATAAGTTTGTACTACGTATATATTGGAATCTGTGTAGCGGTCTGTGCATTGAAAGGCTGAAAATTATCTGAGGTGGTTGTATATTAATACTCAGATAATTTTCAACCTTTTAATGCTCTGACCGCCGCACAAATTCCAATATACAGAAACTTATGTATTTCACAATCATATAACACAATTTGTAGGCATTTGGGATCCCACGATGCTTTGAAATATAGATAGCTCTTGGATATGTTTTCCCAGATGGCCTGAAGATGACCTAATAAAGGTCGAAATATGTCGCCCTGATAATACATTGATTTTATTGTATATAAAACACAGTGTTGTGTTATTGACTGACACGTTGTATTTTTATAACACTTCGGGATGGAAAACATGAAATATAAATATACATACCGATATACAATACAAAAATCCCCAGAAAAACTGCTGTATGTGATAATATTACTTAAAGTTTAGTTGGTGAATACATTTAATTTATTGTCACGTTATGAGATATTTAGTACATTTGATTATATATTTCCTTGGCATTATGACCAGTTTCTGTATCCACGTATGAAAATTAGGTTCAAACATGCAACTCATGTATTACGAGAAATGCATTACATCAGTCAATTTAGGGAAAGATGAGTATACCTCAGCACATCGGAAATCGATAAGGCTGACATGAGTTCAAAGAACTGAGTGGTAGCTTATCACCGAACACTGCTATTAATACAAAGAGCTGTCTCTGTACCAAATGCTTAGCTGCATATTAAGTGACATACCGGTTATAACCCTGGATCTATTTATAGATAATCAGGATATCCGTTCTAATACGACTGGCCGCTCAGCGATAGAGCACAATACTTTATTAACAACGACAATTCTCCACGTGTTGTAGTCCTGCTTGTGTTATTAACAACAGTAATGTAAAACCTGATGGTGCATCACGTAAGCAGTAGGCTTTAAAAGGTTAAGGAAGAAAAGTTTTAAATAAACATAAGTAAGGCTAATAATAAAGGTATATTGTTGTAGTTATAAATACAATGGGAAATACTGCTCTATATTTGAACCAAAATTTTCCGAACGAACCTGAAACCGGATTACCGGGAGCCGTTTTACCGAGGGAATGTCTATGTACCAAGGAATGTCACAGACATATATAGACTTCATGGGACTCATTACTTACAAGTATTATAGATTTAGGGAAAAAATGTTTTTTTTTAATCTCGTCACAGTATTAACATGTAGACGGACTCAACTCTAGATATGATATTAGCAGTAAAATCACTTTGAATATCCAGCAGTATCTAAGCTGAGTTCTTACGTTTCAATTGTCAATAGGCCTAGCCCACTACTCCATTCTCAAACTGGAAAATTCGTGGGATACCAAATGTAGAAATAAATTGGAAAAATTATACATGACATGATACGAATAAGAAGGAAGAGATTTCCTAAATATTACTTTACTTTCAGGGGATATTAATAGACTAAATTTCAGTTAGAATTTTATCTGTTTAAAGACGGTCTTATTTTGGAAATATCAGTAATTCTGAAAAAATGGTTGCATTTTTCACTTTTCTAATCACGAATTATAACCCTGCGTTAATTAATAATTGGAAAACGAAGAAACGGTAACTTTTCTTAACAAGGACTTACTATATTCGAGAAAATCTTGGGCCCTAACTGTGAGTTTAATATGTTTGTCTTTTCATGGCAAGGGAAAACAGAGCTCTGAAAATGTTTTCAATTCCGTCTGTACCACATCCTGGCCTTTCTTGGAATCAAGAAGTGAGATCTTGAGGTAAAAGGCAAGGAGAACCGAATTTCCAATTGGCTCCACAATGCAAAACGCTCACCAGTAAAATCACAGTTTCTTAGTCTGAAAGGAACACAAATAATACAGTTTTACGCATTCCGCCCTTCTCCCTGCATGTCAGAATGAACAAAGACGCAAGCAAAACGATACCCAGCGTGGTTCAACCTAAGTGTTCAGGACTTCAATTATTACTAGATGACCTCATTGTTCCCGTAGCGCTTCACAGCTTGAAGTTATATAAAATATTATTTCCAATAACTATTTAAATTAGTTTGGAAACAATCGTAAGTATTTATTAGTGATAAAACTGTAATAAATTGTGGCAAAAGACGGACAATTCTACAAAGTCGGTGAAAGAACGGCGTTTCACTGTTTCAGGACCGCTACATAGGTACTACAATATTGCAGTTTTCTGGACTTTCTCTCTTTCCTTCTACTTTACTTTCTCTAGTTGCCATTTTATATCCCTATCGCACCACATATATATCCCCGGCAGGCAAAGTTGCAAGGATGGTGTATCCGATATCGGCTCTTCAGTGCGTGTACTTTTCGTTACTTACGGTCTAATAAACATGCTTGCTTCTTGTCACGTCTTTGAAAAGCGAATCTCTCGTATATCCAAAGTTTAAATAGAGCAATGCCTTAAGCGTGACGTGGATTTTACATTCCTGTAGCTAACATACTTGTTACCTGGTATGCTATGACACACACATACACACACGCGTGCGCGTGCGTGCGAAGTTCCGCTGCTTTTTTCACTTGAGTCTAGTGTTTAGTTCGCAAACAATTCGTCCGAGTTTGTTCCGAAATATATCTTAAAATCAGCCCAAGACTTACTGTGACTTTCCAGACATCCATATTTTTACTCCTTCATAAGACCCGCTATTATAACTACGTATAAGACTAATCTGAAATTCTTTAGAAGTGACGTACGTAAATAAATGTCAAAGAGTATATCACAGTTTCCACTTTCGCGGATATCGACTGAGAATTCAAGAAAATTTTATAAGCTTGCCTGAAACTGTATCTATGTAATTTCAGTAATTACCCATGCCGAAAGTCTCTATTTTGACTGACGTGTAGTAGCTACCCTTACAGACGATTTTTGGAAAAAAATCGAGGATACCTCTTTTCAACTTCTATCATTTCTAACATATATAATCATAGTCTAACTTCATTCCAGACACACTTTGCTATTGACACATTGCAAGTAAAGAATTCAACACTTACATTAAAGAGAAAAAAGGCGATTTTGAGATAGATGTCAAATATTGAGTCCTATATTGACACAGAGATATTGGTTTGTGTTCAAGAAAACACACATAACTGTAGTCAGCTCATATTTCTGTAAAACTAATATGTGCTTTGATATGAACGTAGCTGATGACAGCGTCCTGTATACTGCAGTATGTTAAAACAATGCGCTATTCTAGGATTTCATTGAGCCTTCCTATTCAAGCCACTGGGTTGTCGCGATATGTGTGTACATCACACTTGGACGCTCGAGTCCTTTTGTTAATCGTGCCTAGCAGCCTGGTCAAAGAGTACCATTTTAATGATAAAAATATGTGACATGCTATTTCACACTATAAACGTAGGTTTTAGATAAATCGATCGTTGCTATAGCCCCCTTTTATTAATTAGAACAATTATGTCTGTGTTGTTGACCGCCTCTGTGGTCTAGTGGTCAGAGTTTCTGGCTACAGAGACAGAGGTCCCGGGTTCGATCCCCGACGCTACCAGATTTTCTGAGTAGTAGTGGGTCTGGAACGGGGTCCACTCAGTCTCGTGAGCCTCGTGAGGTCAATTGAGGAGCTACTTGAGTGAAATAAGTAGCGGCTCCAGGTCTAGAAAACAGAGATTAACGGCTGTGGGGACCCGTTGCGCGACCACGTGACACCCGTCTATCCGCAAAAGTTGGCACTAACTTCGCTGACTGGCGGCGGCCGCTCTGTCGCTATTTCGCTTGCGGACTAAGGCCACGGAGTTTAGTTTAGTTTATGTCTGTGTTGTTAAGTTAATAGTTAACGTGTTTTCTAAAGCAGCTGTTGCTGCATTTTATCCACCGTGTTTGACAACACGTTTTGCGGAATTCTCTGATAAATATCCGTCACATTTTTCCGTGTATACATCCAACACACACTGAAAACAGCGGTACAGAGTAGTGGGGAGCTTAAGGCCACAAATCTGAATATTATTACCAGCAGTTGCAGAATTTGAAATAACCCACCCAACTCGTCTGACGAATTCCCGGACAGCTAACAGCCGTGACTAATTTGCATTAATGGAAATCTTACACGCTTACCGTTTATGATCAGCTAACAGCAAAACTTCATTTACACTGTATTTCTTATTATTTCTACTGTAGTCTTTATTTAATTAAGTTTCTTATGATATCAAATTTACAAGTTAAGGCAATGAGCGATTAAAGTAACATTCAGTAAATTTGAAGAATTTCGAAATAAGTTTTCCTTCTTCATTCAAAACGAAGGTAGATTTCATACGCTAGGATTTCTAAACTTTGTTACATTTCCTTCTCATGACGCAACAGCCCTGTTAGGATAGGTTTTCCTCATTATCGAGACTTTACGATCACATTCAGACACATCACCCTCGGTAGGACTCCTCTGGACGAGCGATCAGCCCAATGCAGCCACCTATACCTGACGACACAGAACACACACAAAAGACAACCACCCAAAGGCGGGGTTCGAATCCGCATTCCCAGCAAGAGAATGGTCGCATAACCAAGCTTTAGACAGCCCAACCACAGGCAACGGCTAGAATCTTCTGAATTACTCACTTAATCATGTATAATTTTCATGTTCTATTACCTACTCTTCACACAGCAATTCACGGATCCAACATTTATTTTATAACCTCCTATGTGAATGACCAATTTTAGAAAATGATACGGATTTTGCAGCCTTGTAACCGGATTCATATTTCATTAAACGGATTATGCCTGTTTCAGATTAATAACGTTTCAAAATGCAATAAAACTAGAACACACACTCCGACACATATTTTACTTTCCGCTGTTGAAGCAGAGCCTCGTTTATCATGCATTATTTGGTGAAGTACATAAAATGGGCCCTTAATGCGGAAACTATCTGATTGCTTATAGTCACATTTTTTACGCACTCACAGAGAGGATTTTGATTATTACTGCTATTTCAGTTGGCCTAATCAAAGCTGTCGAACCAATTTAATTTCATCGCGTTTGTGTATGTTGGGGTTAAAAATTTAAATTATGAACGACCAATCTAAAAGCTCTTGTAGGGTTCGGAGTCATGGGTTCGTTTCCGCATCTGTGGCAATTCTCGGTAATAATTTATCTCCTGCAGCGAATTAAAACTACGCGTTTGCTTTGGCTAGCTAATCTAAACTGAGGCATCCTGTCGTGTTTCCGTAAAATTAAAATAGTAACTACCCATCGACACAGGTTTAATTTGTACTATTGCGTTGCAAAACGTTTCGACCCCAAACGGTCTTCATCGGACTAAAAACTATAAAATTCACAGAAAGTTTACATTTGCTTTTCTAAACTGAAATTAATTTTTTTTAGAATTCTAATTTTTGTATTGTTGCTATTATTATGACCATTTAAAATGTTAAAATAAAATGAAGATAATTAATGTCAATAATACGTGGGATCTCGAAGTAGTCAGATGGATTGAGCTGGAATATTCTTATACATATATATATATATATATACATACATATATACATATATACATACATATATATGCACATACCCAAACACACACACGCACATATACAACAAAATATCCCGTCTCACTACATAAGACTATTCGTGAATCTTAATATCTTTTATATTAAATATATTCATTTTATTGTCAAAATATAATTAACATTAATATTAACAATATGTATATAATTTTGCCTGTTGTTTTGTATGGGTGTGAAACTTGGTACTTGACATTGCGGGAGGAAATGAAGTTGAGGATGTTTGAGAACATGGTGTTGAGGAGAATATTTCGACCTAGGAAGGACGAGATAACGGGGGAATGGAGGAGAATGCATAACGAGGAGCTAAATGATTTGTACTCCTCACCCAATATTGTGCGGGTGATAAAATCGAGAAGAATGAGATGTGCTGGGCATGTGGCGCGTATGGGTGAGGAGAGGGTGTGTATAGAGTCT
>Ga0136643_10009044_pt1 | contig 14626 bp, 4 predicted proteins | sample TergutLab28metaG_FD_96883 | JGI IMG/M metagenome (GOLD analysis project Ga0136643, IMG submission 96883) | Labiotermes labralis P1 segment gut microbial communities from Petit-Saut dam, French Guiana - Lab288 P1 (version 3) (version 3) | ecosystem: Host-associated > Arthropoda: Insects >... | reverse complement strand
GTTCTCCTGAAGATGGGCATAATGATTCCCGAAACATGTTGAGACAGTGTTGATAATAAACATCTGATTGTTGCATCTTGTTGGTTTTTTCTCTATCTCTTCACAATTTGCTCACGATGCACGGTCACAGAAAGGTACGAAGGGAATGCAAAAGGTATAGGCAATATTTATTTCTCTTTCTACATCGCGACAGGTACACAAGAACAAATACACTGTCATTTTCTTCGTGCAATCCCTTAATTTGTACACCCATCGGTTATTCCCGTCCATAAGTTTCCTTATGCCGTCTTCAACGCACACTTTCGTTTGCGCTGTAAACCAAAAAGAATACCGGTCCGAGCGTTCTACTTAAAAGAAATTTGTTCTGACACTTTGGAAAATTTTCAAACATTAGTTCATGCTCCCTTGCATAATACAAGATTCTCCGTATTACGCTAGCATTCTTCTGATGGTTTTTTCCCCCATTGACGACAGAAATGGAATGTTAGTACGTCGCTCCAGAATTTGAAATACGAAAGCACAACTGACGCATGTACAGTGATTGATGGAACTCCACTTAACGTAATGGCAAGCCGATGGAATGCAGAAACTTGACTCAGTGTGCAGTATAGGCTTCTGTATGCAACCTTAGCATGGAAAGAAATATACTTGCTTAGTAGGTTGCTTCGAATTAAAATGCAACCATTTGCAAATTTTTCTGTTTCTTACTTGACAAAACGTCCAACAGTAGACGCCCTACGCAATATGGAACTGAAACTAATGCCATAGCCGACAGTACTCGAGAAGCTCATAACAGCCAGTTTATCCATAATTTTATCGAAACCAACAGTTCATTGCCGGGACCACAAAACTCCGTCACACCAACCTGAGACAGAACTATCCATTCCACTTTCTGGAATTCATTTCATTTGATCCGCATTCGTATTATCCTTCAGCGTTTTCTTGCGTCTTTCCAAGCGGTCCGTTTACTTTGGCTCTCCGATAAACGAAACCACAACGTAAGATGTTTCAGTTACGGAGTGTGGAACTTAATGAAATCAATCCATCCTATCGATGTGTTGCTCAATTTTATAGACAAGTTGTTAGAGCGTTTGTATCGCAGTTCGAGCCGAGCTGTATCACAATTACATCACTTTCTTACTTGCCAATAAAACATAATAGATCCTCGGATGAACAGCTGGTAAATGGAGTTTTCCCCTTTATGTTGGAGTTTTACGGTTTCTGTCCCCGTAAATAGTACTTATATTTTACTGTGTGCACTGCCTCAAGCAGTAGAAGGGCTTGGCTGTGACGTTAGGCGAAAATTGTCAGGTATAACTCCCACGCCATAAATTTGTTTGTTTCGTGCTGTCATGCTCGTGGATCAAGTACGTTTAGAAGTACTAGGAGTATTGTTATAAGAGTTTCTCAGTACCTGAATAAGATTGCGACAGTACTATTTTTATCATTGGCAGTTCACAGAAATGTCCTTTTGAGTAGTAAATTAAGCGATAAAACAAACCATTTTCAGTGTTACATCCCGTTGTTACAAGCGTAGTTAAAGAAGCCATCAATCACAACAAATCTGTATGTTTGAAAAGATTTACTGCAACAAGTTTCAGTTCATGTATTAGAAGCCGTTGTATGGTTGACAAGCTACTGCAGAAAAGTTGTCATGTAGAACACCTTACATCATTGTACACACTGTATGTCTGCGGTTGAGATCTCTGCTACATACTTACTTACTCCATGGTGCAGGGTCCTCCTTGAGAAGCTAACTGGTTTGCAGCTAGTCAATAAATTCCCCGCATTTCACGGAACCCGACGGTTCATTACCGCATTCACAAGCGTCCGCCACCTGTCTCTATACTGGACCCGCCCAATTCAGTCCATATACCCACATCCCACCTCCTGGAGATCCGTCCTAATATTATCCACCCATCTACGCCTAGGTCTCCCCAGTGGTCTCTCTCCCTCCTGTTTCCCCACCAAGACCCTATACACCCCCCTCTCCTCACCCATACGCGCCACATGCCCAGCCCATCTCATACTTCTCGATTTTATCACCCGCATAATATGGGTGAGGAATACAGATCATTTAGCTCCTAGTTTTGCAATCTCCTCCATTCCCCCGTTACCTCGTCCATCTCAGCTACAGCATATTTAAAACATACGATTAGTCGAAACCATTAAATTCACATTGATATTAAGTGTGTAACACAATAACGGATTAAAAACGAGGTTAAAGTAAATCTTATTATACATAATGTATTAGTACTTGCAGATGAGAGTGTAGTTCTAGGCCACTGTTGTCGGCCTCGGGGGACCACTGACCTAGATCTACATCAAAATTAATGTACAATGACTATAGGGTTAGATTAATGAAATATATGTTGTTTAATGTCTACGAGATTTCTGAGAGGTTCACAGGTGATGGCATATCTGTTCGTGTTGAGAGCACATAAGGTGCTGTCACGCGATTTGCAGTTGTCCCTGTCGGCTTGTGAAGAATTCCTTCTTTTCATCTTTGCACGATTCACCGATGTGTAACTGGATACAATTCAGAAGATTGTGCGCGTGTAGCAGGTTACGTTTTTTAGCAGCACATATCGATACTGAAATACTACCCTTTTTCTAATGTCAGTGGTTCAAGTCACTTTTCGGTTATTGTTTCAAACTACATTTGAAGTTCATACGTCAGACCAATGTACACTTCGTACGTCAAGCCAACCAACTTACACACAACATAAATTTCAGACGAAAACTTTGTTGAAAGAAACATCTACACGAACATCCGAAACCCCTAAAAGTCTCCTGTGTGTGTTTTATTTATCGTCAGTTTAAGGAGCCCCAGCGTGTCTGTTTCAAGAACGAAAACTCTTGTTCATATCGAATGTATGTTTTTTTCTAAAACTGCTCGCTTTTACACAGAAACTTCTGACGTACGTCATATTGCTTATCTTTCTGACTCCTGTTCACTTAAAACTCATTTACTCGGCCAAAAGCTGAAACGTCGAACTAAATGTAAGCCATATGCCAATTCAGAAACTTAATACTTACAAAGAAATCTGAGCCTCAGTTCAGCGATTGTTCAGGCGCTGAAGATGTACGTAGTATAATCTGCATAATATAAAAGTTCACTCTACAACACGCCATGAAGGCTCAGAGGGGAATCAGAGGTATGGCTATACTCTTTCTTGAACTTCGGTCAACGCCACGCCCCGGCCGCTTTAATCTCGGGAAAGAGACCTGGTACCCATCGTACACGAGGGTGGGTAGGCCCCAGAGTCGGTATGGGCATGTGAGGAAAATCTCGCCCCCCACCGGGATTCGAACCTCAGACCGTTCAGCCCATAGCGTAGTCGCTATATAGACTACGCTATCCCGGCCCACTAATGAGCATAATACGGCCATGCATTACGTATATACTCTACTAATTCACATTTATCGGTCTGAAGTGTGTCTTTCCGGCTGAGGGTCCATCAGCGGGTTCATTTCAACTCAGCCGCCATAGAACGTAGCCTGTATTACTCCATACAGTTCTGTTTGCTTCCATCTGGATTTTATTTGTGATAAATAAATTCCAAGTTTGTTTTCAAAACTTCAGATATGGACACAAGTTTGCTCATTTAGGGCACTGTTTCGATATGAGTCCCTGCACACAGGCCGAAGTTTGTAAACTACAGTCGCGCAAGAACGGAAAGAAAGATTAAGAGGGAGAGAGACACGTGAAAGACAGAGGAAGGGTGAAAAGACCTCAACAGTTTGAGTCTGAGGAAAATATACTGCGAGAGTTGGGGCATTAACCCATGCAGAATACTGCCAAAACGAAGGATTTGGTGTTAGAAGGGGTTTTGTATCGTCGAAACTCGTAATTCTGCTGGCATAAAGTTTAGACGCGATACGATATTTTCATTTTTATAGTAACATTCTGTTTTTAGGCGCATTCTCAAAATTGCGAAAAGCAACTATTAGCTTCGTCATGTCTGTCTGTTCGTCTGTCCGTCCGTCCGTCTATCCGCATAGAACAACTCGGCTGCCAATGGACAGACTTTCATGAAATTTGATGTTTGAGTATTTTTCGAAAATTTGTCGGGAAATTTTCAAGGTTTATTGAAATCTAATAAAAATAACGAATAGTAACGGGTATTTTACATGAAGACTAATATGCATTTATGATCATATCTCGCTCAGTTCTTCTTAGAATTACAAACGTTTCACACGTAAGTTGCAGAGATAAGCAAAACTTAAATGTATGTAATAATTTTTTTTTCCGAAATTCGTGTCCTTTATGAGATAATGTGAAAAAATATTGTAGAGCACAACAGGCTACACATGACGATATAATACAGGCGCGTGTGCATTGCATGCTGTATAACTAAGGCTACAGACACACACTTAGAAGAGGTATACTTACTGCTTTTCCACAACAATAATGGTTGCAAGAACGCCCCTCAATTTTCCGTTATACGTGCACTGCCTGTCTTGTTAATTTTGCCCAAGATCAGCCTCTGTTTCCGAAATTTAAGGTAAAGAGATTGGGAGAAGCACCCACTCCCAAATCTCTGAGATCTGCCATCTTCAGAAGCCATGATCATTATTTCCTTATACTTCCTTTTTAACTCCTAGAATACCGACGTCCATCTATGTTACGTATAAAAATCAGCTTCTGCACCACTGAGAACATAATTTGTGTCCGTTCTGACGACCAGTCCGTTCATTTTGTTTACAGAAATAATGGACTTTTATTGTAAAAATTACCTGTGAAAAACGCAGAGTTTCATAATATTACAACGAATGGTAAATATAGCTACCAGTACGCCATAAGAAGTTAAAGAGAGTACACATCATAGTAGAACTGACTGATATAAAAGTCAGAGGCATCAATTCTAAAATTCTTGCAACAATTCAGCTCAGAATAAAATGATATTCCCCTACCTAAAAACGCGACCATAATATTTTTAGCTATAGGTTTATCTACTTGTGGTTTGGTGTGAGAGGGAAACTTCGGTCAGATCTCTCACTCTTGCTGGTGTTTCACAACCAGGATGCTGATGAGAATATCTGGATCTAACAGAGGGTAATTGTCATCAGCATAGAGAAACGTTACTTACTTCAAAGATCGAACCTTTTAAGTGACAGAATAATAATAGTAATCGTTTTCGGGAATAGATTTTGATGGGGTCGGGTGGTTGCATGTGTCTGACGATTAGATCCTGCGGCTGATATTCGTGGACTTGGCAATAAGCGTTAGGGTTCCGCAATATACAGGAAACTCCTTGGATAGCTGACGGCAAGATTCTGCACGACAATAAAAATTTGGGGCTTCGATTGAGGACGAGAAATTTTTGACAAGATGAGCGACTGTAAGCTTTTCGACTGGTACTGTGCTGCTCAGAGTTACGACTGGTTAAATTTGATTAATATAAGAAGCTTTTTATACGGAAATTTAAAGCTTTTAGATTTTATTTTCATATGAAAAGAATTACAGTGGTCTAATATGAACAAGTTGACAGGGGCGAAGTAAGGATGTAAATCAACTACCGCTGTCACAAAAATTAAGATTATTTAAGTGTCCTTAACTGGCCATTTAAACATTGGATGCCTTCCACCCGTCAATAAAGGGCCAAATTAATGTGGCTGACATGCGGGACTAAGTCGACAAGCTCCCCAGAATATCACCACCATAAACGTGGTACATTCAGGACATAAACAGGTTTGCATGTTCCATCGTGTCGCAACAAGGCCACTCGGGTGTTCCATTAGTTAGCAGCACTGATAATATTAAATGTTCTAATTATATTATTGTTGACTTTAGATCAGGATACCTGTTCAGAGCCATTCAGACGCCAGTAGCTGGAGGAGTATATTCATGTTTTCCATTACAGTGCGGAAAATAATGAAAGCAACACACATTCATAAACATTCAAGAGGTCTGTTATGAATTAAATCATCCCTTCTTTACAGTGCTGAACACTACTTGTGTTAGAGGTAATTCGACATTCCTTTTACGCTCTGTGTTAACCGGTTAAGACTATAATTGTTCATTTGCACGCCATGGAGGAACAGAAGTAATAGCTCCACTTGTTCGGCAACAGCTGTACGCACCGTTCCCTTTACCCTCGGGGGAAATAGCCTTCCGGTACCCATTGCATAGGAAAATAGTTATGCCTCAGAGACAATCTGGACGTTTCGGAGAAAAGAAAAGTTCCTTTCCCCGGTCGAGAATGGTACCAAGCTTTTAGGTCGCCCAGACCTTAGTAATGTAGACCGAACCGTAGGCGAGGAATTTCGAGAAAAATAACAGTTTCCGTTTTGTGCACTTTCAGTTTTAGTCGGGTGTTATTGCAGTTATCCCGAGAATTTTATTCGGCACGTGTTACCATTTCCAGCCCAAAATACACACACTTAACCTGAATAGCCAAGTCACTGGCGTAGAGCAGCTGTCGATCTGGATTTCTGAGAGTCCAGCTTGGAATAACCAGCATGGTCTGGCGCGCCATATTGCCAAACAATCGTCTTTATCATCACATATCGAATTACTGCAGCAATGTTAGGACGGGTCAGTGACACAACCTATTCACGGTCAGTTTCTTCAGGAGGAATCCAACACGGTCGATAGGAATCCAACTCGAATCTTTGATCTTACAATGGCTCAGTGTTTCAGACTCGGCCCCTTTCTTACGGAGGCTCGGTTTAAACCCCAGTCCAGTCATGGAGTTACCAGAGTGCCACTGGAATAGGGTTCTTTCTGTGTACTTCAGATTTCCCGTCATTGTCGCTCTATCAATGACTGACTGCGCTGTTAAATAATGCAGTTTATTTAAAAAGAAGCGCGCTAGCACAGTGACAGGAAGACTCCATTACGTTCAATGGGGAAAATCCTGCACGATCGATAGAATGCATGTAACACAGTCGACAGGGGAATGGGACAGTTTATATCATGTGGGCGAAAAGCGATAGTTGACATCGATAAAATTAACAAATATAAGCTTATATATCGCGTGCACATTATGTTGAGAATTAAAATACTTAGTTAAAATATGTTGTAACTTTCCTTGTAACTTTCACTGTCATCATTATCATTATCATTATCATCATCAGCAGCAGCAGCAGCAGAAGCAGCAGAAGCAGCAAAGTGTAAGCCAATTTCAAGCTTACTTCGCCTTCATAGTTCTTGTTCCCTACACTGCACACAACGTACTCTGTATGTGCGTCATCATCTTGTCACTTTTGAGCGTAGCAACCTTCTTGGTAATTATTTCCGCCCATATTTTTAAACTTATTTTTGTACGTGTTAACGTAATCAGACTTTCATTCTTATTTTGCTTTTTCTAGGTTGTGGTATAGTAACCGTTTTACGTAAAAAAAAAAAAGAGGTAAAGCATTCCCGTTACAGGCCAGGAGTAGACCAGAGGGTTCCGGGAAGTTAAGGTTCCCAGATTTCGTGACAACGGCACAGGATGGTGGTAAGCTTGTCCGCCTCACGCACCGACCACCTTTACCCCCAGGAAATACTCCTGGTACTCATTTCTGTTAGAGGCCGAGTCGACTCCAGGACCATAGTGCGATCGGTAGGATTTTATGCCAATGAAAAATTCCAATGACACCAGATAGGATCGAACCAGAGACCTTCCGATTTGTAGCACAGCACCTTAACCACTGTGCTACCGCGGTCCTCAATCATTTTACATACGTGTAACATATTCATTTTGTTGTCTGCACAGGGCTTTGCTCTTCAGTATCGGTTCCTGAGCACCCTTGTGGTGAGGAACCCAGATGTTCTGTTTTAGGCTCTCCTGTGGGATAATTTATCAATCTGTAATGTGAGCTGAAGTTAATTGTTAGTTGTGTGGGCTTGTGTTGTTAGAGTTGCAAACTTTACGGTCGAAGAGCTTACTTTCTCTTGATTTGGATTTACGTTTCTTCATATCGTCTTACTGCTGATCGTGGTTCTGGCTATACCAGTCCCAGTCTCAGCAAGCCTTGTGTTTTCTTTGTTAAAAAATATTCCAAGCTACAGCTCAGTCGAAGAAAACCTTTCGGTTTCCTGGCTACCTGACTTGATTCTTGCTTGCATCACGCCTTTCGGGGCACCATTTGGATAAAGCTTCCGATCGTGACTTGAAACTGACCGGGGCAGAGCGCATATCACATAGACATTGCCTTCTTCCGTCCACAACGCACGTCGATTCGGCATTGTGTAATGTATCTGAATTATGCCTGGATGCTTTCTGAATATTTTAACACAACAAGATATTGCTTCTGAATATAAACACAAGACTTATTCTGGACATGTACAGATTTCGTACTACACGAACTTCTGTTAGTATATCAGTCTTTACAGGCACTCACTCACTGATCAAGATGGTGGTGTTTATTACACATCCTCGTTATACTACACCATTGTAACCGGTCTAAATATAGTACATACTGCGATTTTAGGACGTGGTGTCAGTGGATTTTTCATTGACATTATCCTTCCGATCGCCCTGTGGCCCTGGGGTCGACTCAGCCTCTAACAGAAATGAGTACCAGGAGCATTTCCTGGGGGTAAAGGCGGCCGATGCGTAAGGCTGACAACCTTACCACCATCCTGTGCCGTTGTCACGAAATCTGGTAACCTTAACTTCCTGGAACACTCTGGGACCCTCCGGGCCTGTAATGGGACTGCCTTACATTTACCTTTACCTTTACTGCGATTTTAGAGACTGGACTCTATACTGTTAGATAATTTTATACCACTAAACACAGATATCGGTCACCTAATATCTATGCGTGTAAACTGTGTTAATTTTCTGGGATTAGGCCTATTTTTATTTCAATTAATCTAACCGAACTCGGCCTTACAGGCCGCAAAATTCGCACCGATATAAAATATATTTTTAACCTACTAGTTGTGTTTACGTATTTGATTTTATTGATTCACTGGTCAATGTATGCAGCGTAGCGAATGCACCACTGTGAGATATAAATTCTCCCTTTTGTGCATGCTCCATCATTTCTTGCTACTGAAGATTTCTCCATGCTGTTGTCTATCTATCTGTAACTGTGACTGTGTCTAGCTGTCTGCCATACATAGAGCAGAAATTAAACGTAGCTCTTCCCAGCAGACCTTCGTCGTGGCTTCCACTGCGTCCCTTATGAGTTCTTTCATCTCCTTGAGTGCGTAAGAATCATTCGCACACACTTAGACTTTTAAATGAACTCCAGTTCTACCAAAACATGAAATGATACAACCAGGGAACATATCTCTCAAAACAAGCTATTGATTGTCGCGCTGTGTGTGCTATGACGCTGTGTTGCTTAAACCAAAGGCCACCATCATCGACGTCGTCAGCGTCATCTTCTAGCGTCTGAAGCATTGCTCGAAGTCCTGCTGAGTTTATGGTCACGGGCGTCCACGTGTTGTATACATGCCAGACAATGAAAACACCATAATTGCAGCTGTGGAAGGAAAGGTTCACGCGATATCGCATGGAAATTAGGACTATCGTACCCGAGGGTGGAACAGAGTACTTCCCCACGGTCATTTGGGTCCATATCACTTCTCGTAGAACGCACAAGTTTACAGACAGTCGTCCTGTATACGTAATTACAAACAGCCCGTGGCTATATCGTTTGACACTCATCGTCTCTGGACACAGTCGCATAATTGTTTGGAATTATTTTTTAAACATGGAAAGCCTGTGCAAGAATTTTAATCTTGTATACAACCAAGAGGAATTCTGAATTGTTTACAGTCCGTCGCTGGACGTTAACGAAACTTGATCATACATCGACTGTGGACACCGAAGGGGGGAAGGTAGTTTGTAAGCGAGGCATTTGCCCATCCTGTATTGTTCTAAGAGAATCAGAGGTAATGAATAGAAGGAAATTACCAAATATTAGTACCAAAACTCAAATCTCATTCCAAGTGTTTTTTTTCTCCTGAATACTAAAGCGTTTAACAACTTCAATAAAAACTGTGGTAATATCCTTAAACGGTCTAAACGCAAGTCTGAAAACAAACTTTCTGGCTGCTCACCCCTCCCCTCGAAAAAAAATTATGTCGTCTGTGGTACTGATAAATACAGGATTTGATAATGTTTCGTCCTCTTGCTCTTAGTAAATACAGTGTGGCAAAACTCTTCAAATGAAGACTAAAAATCCATAGTCTCACATTTACGCGTGAATTACCCAGTATATTTCAAATCCAATAACTTAATTCGCAGTACCCATTTCACTTTAAATAGAGAAAACTCATTTGCATAAATTATAAATTTTATACGTACACTGCCAAATTAGCCCAAATCTCTAATTTTTCTTAGGCATTCTCCCACCAAAGTCATCAAATTCTTTCTGTAAGCAGCTGGTTTGCTTTTCTTATTTCGAGGTGATCTTAAATAGGAAAGATTCCGCACGAATATGCTACCATGTGCAATCTACACATTGAATGACGGGTCTTTTATGAACAGAACTTCCCCTATATAAAACTGTTTCCCTCCCTTTAAAGGTGCTAGCTCAATTATTACAATTGGCTGCTTCATTCCAATTTCAAACAGAATGGTGTAATGAAGACAAATGATCATAACAGTGGTAGTAATAAGTGTAACGTAACGGCTATTATCTCTTAGTTGAACACAGTTATGATGACTTTTTTGACACTACTAATATTAGCGTAAGCACTTGGGTGACTCGGCTGACTGTTAACAATTTTTACAGTTGATTTTACTTTGCTGACCGTCGTTTTAACAGCGTCTTTATTTTTCACGCTGGCTTCCAGTTTTACGAGTCCACTGTCTGCCGAAACGTTAGTAAATCTTCATTCTTCTCTTCAGCCTAATCCCGAAAGCCGATTCAGCTTCTGCTAAAACTCTGAGATGCAATGTCATTCCTGTGCTTATCAAACCCGCCGTTGTTTGTGACCTTTGTATCCTTCTTTCATTTCACTTGTCCAGGACACTTCATAACTTAGTCCAAGGAAGGCAGCAGTTGGACAGATTTACGTTTTACAGTGCTTCGCTGTGGTTCCCTCAGGGCAGTGTGCGATGTTTTCAGACTCCTTACACCGTCGTCGGGAACAACTTATACGTGGAAATAGAACGTACGAGTTCAACATAACCAGTTATAAGCTACGCGGCTCTTTTATTATTCATCATATTCGGAGTGGAATTTGGCTCCAGAATAACAAATGATAGGAAATTAGAGTCAACAAATCATTCAAGACAATATCTACGCTACGACATTTCAAAGACCTTCACACATAATGTCTTTGAGACAAAGGTTATCATGAAATTTATCGATCACTTATATTCACTGAATTCTGTTTACCATCGACGTTATAGTTGGGCTATCATTATATGGTTTTCTTCAGGAACGGTCTGGTTCTATAAAGATAAATTTTCTTCAAACTTCTCCTGACAGAATGAACGTTGCCATTACTTGTGTAACACTATTCCTTCCATTCTGGATGTCGAGGGGGGGGGGGAACTCGGCTGTGATGCATAACCCCACAACGTTTACTAGTAATCGCACACGTCAATAAATCTACAACGCCAAACGGTAATGGCGCAAAAGCGTTATTAGCTACTTGTTAAAGCTGGCCGACGATCCGTAAAAATGGCACTGGGACCACCCAGTCTTGTGGGATGCAAATTGAAGCAAAGAGCCTTAAGGTATTCTGATGTGTTCATTCTTCTTGTTGAATTTAGAAGCCTGCATGAGGGACTGAATGTTTCCATCTTCTGTCCGACTACTTCCTTCTTTGAACTGTTAAGTTCTCAATTAATTTCAGCTTGTTATAATACCAAGGACGCTTTAGTAATGTCAGTGGAAGCTTTTGGATTTTGTAATCGATGTTATAGATGACTGATGTTACGTTTCTGGTCCGTTCTTAGTACTTATCTTGTACGAACGTGACTCTGCTGTCATTTTTAATGAACGTATTCAGACCGTAATTTGGGAACTCTGTCAAAGGATCGTGCGGTGTGTCACGCGTTACATTATAGGAACCGTCGGATCGTCACATGGTGAGAGGCAAAGCCGAAGCATTACTTTAACCACATCCCCGCATCTTATCTCCAAAGTGACCACACCAACTCTGTGGTCCCTCAGACTCCCATTCAGTGGTTACCAGGAGCGTTATTTCCCGAGAGTAAATCAGCCAGGTCGTGAAGGTGACCACTCACGTTCAACTAGTGCCGCAGTTAGAAACGAGTGGAGCCGTGCCTCTACTTCTTCATATTTCCACATGGTATGCACAGAGGCAACTCTACTCCCCCAACGTGTGGACCTTTTCAACAAGTATTAACAATTCCTGCCACCATTCTTTAAGAACCACATTTTCGTAAAACGGACAGATAATTTTGAGGGAAGCCGACAGTGAACACTCGCACATTCCTCCCAGTATGTAGAATGTGAACTGTACGAAACACGTAATTGCAAAAAGTAAGCCGGAAAAATATAAAATGTGCAGTCAGCTATGACAACTCAGCTCTTTTTCACGTAAGTAAATGTTCATAACAAGACCAAATGGGGCCCACGGCTACATTTGTAAATTACTATAAAAATTACACAGTAATTATGGGGGATAGATATTCCACTTACTGTTACTTTTTTACATGTGGCCCGAAAATCAGCCCACATTAAAGGGTGTGGCCCCTTTCTACAAAAGGTTGGAGTCCCATGGCATACAGTGACACAAACGGTTGGAGTCCCGTGGCATACAGTGACACAAACGGTTGGAGTCCCGTGGCATACAGTGACACAAACGGTTGGAGTCCCATGGCATACAGTGACACAAAACTCGCTAAAACGCCTTAATATCTTTTATGACTTGTCTGTGTACATTGAACAGAACTTTGTTACCAAACCATTATAGCATAGCCATGGAAATTTATGCTGCTGTATTCAACTGCACAATGGCATTTATCGACAATGGAGCAACTTGTAACACGTCGTTGGTACATAAAGGACTTATTCCATCGTCCCAACAACACATACACTACTATATACAATATGAAATTTCCAATGCTACCGTCCACCTGAGGAAGAAAGCAGTATCTATCGAAACGTCGTGTTATATACTGTGGTGTACGTGTTTTTGAGACGATAGAAGAAGTCCTTTTTCTTACTAGTGACGTGTTACCTGCTTATTTAACACAGAGTGCCGTACGAGATTCAGTCACCTCACTGTCTTCAAGGAAACGTGTTTGTTATTAAAGAGTGAATTCCAATTAAGGTTTATATTGTGTGCACATTTTGTAATTTACTGATCCACACTATCTTGGTACGAACATAATGATCTATGATTCTTCATTACACACTTACATATTACAACAACCTCCATTAAAATCCACTTTTGTATGATTTTCCTGAAGGTGTTTGAACAGCGAAAAAGGCAAGGAAACTTTATTTTTAACTTAGGTTATTATGTACTGCGTAGTTATAGATCAATAAAGGTTATACCAAATTATGTTTTTTTCTTTTGGGCTCTGTCCAAAGCACGAAAGCGCAGAACTGTCGATAATTTACCGTTATGGCCTGCACAGGTACGACTACATACATTACCAGCCTGAATCCTGGCCTCATTACTGGCTAACCTCATTCAGTTTTTCACCAACACCGCAATAGTACTACGAGTACGAACTAGCTCAGGATTACCTCATTCCACACCGTACACAGCCACTGTACAACTTCATTCACACTGAAACGTTTGAAATATCGATTACAGATACTCGTTTGTTTTCTATACAATCCTAATGTGGATGTTTTTTTCAGAACGCTCTCGAGCAAAATAACTGATGACACAGATATTCTAATGAATTATGTTTCACACGTGAAATGTGTCAGTGCATCAGATGAAGCTGTCTGATGGAACAAATGTTAATAGCGGTAGCATCATTAGAGCGCAAGATTTAAAGTGCGCGCAATTGTCGTTCTGTTAGCTTGGCGACACTGAAGTTTTAACATTTGTCATTTGTCCTGTTTGCGATTAGTAGTCATGGAGCGCTACACCAAGGAACAAAGCGTTATTATTGTGAACAATTTATTACAAAATGTATTACAAAATTAAATCTTGCGCTCTTATTGGGACACCCCTTATAACTTTAGATCCGCTTTGTTTTCGATCACAATTTTTGCAGATAAGTTCGAAGAAATCTAAAGCGCTTTATTTTCAGATAAGTCTTCTGTCATTGTAATCCTTGCCATTTCTTATGATTTAAAATTTCCGGCCTTCACTGAACTATTGGAAGTAGCACGGTAATTTGTGTTATGAGAATGACAGACAGACAATGAGTATAAGCGACGGTTTTGAACAACTGAAGGCAGCTCTGAGCTATCCCACACTCTTCTAAAACGACGAAAAAGAAAATGAGGTTCAACACTAAAAAACGTCACTTGCAAAATGACCCGAAGTTCTTGGGAATGTTCCCACTACCTCTACTAAGCTGTTGAAGATCGAAATGTCTAATATTACGTGGGATAATTTCAACAACAACAACAACAATAATAATAAAGCAGTACACACAAATAGAGAATTTAACAGCAAATAGGCCAGATATAATAATTAAAAACAAAAAAGAGAAAACATGCACACTGATAGATGTGGCAGTACCTGCAGACAGAAATGTTGTGCAAAAGGAAGCGGAAAAGAAGTTAAAAT
>Ga0136643_10009038_pt1 | contig 14631 bp, 4 predicted proteins | sample TergutLab28metaG_FD_96883 | JGI IMG/M metagenome (GOLD analysis project Ga0136643, IMG submission 96883) | Labiotermes labralis P1 segment gut microbial communities from Petit-Saut dam, French Guiana - Lab288 P1 (version 3) (version 3) | ecosystem: Host-associated > Arthropoda: Insects >... | reverse complement strand
CCCCTCGAAACTCTAGTTTATTTATTATGGAATGTAAAGCGTTAATTATTCGATGCGTTGTTTGTGTCTTTCTTGATTTCTTATGTAAATAAAAATGTAATTGCAGGAGAAAAATTTATAAACTGTCAGTCAAAAACGACTTATATTCTCAATCTAATACATCTAGTCTTAAATGGAATTTTTTTTCATCTATAGTTTATATTCTAGGTCAGAAATATCAGATTGAGAATATAAATTATGTTTCCTACTGAAAATTTGTTATCCATTGAGACAAAACACATCGGGATATATTCCTTTAATTTAAATTCACAAAATACACCCCTAATGTTACCAAAACTTAAGAACTAAATTCCTTCATTTCAGAAGTTTATCAATGTGCAAATGAATATTACTTAAAATATTTTCTTTAAATCAATCACGAAATCGTACTTTTGAAATTCTTTCATACATTATATTAAACTTAAGGCAATCTCAATCCTTTCCTGAAGGCCATTCTTTTTGTTAGACGTAAATAAATGTAGACGTTCCTTCGTTTACGATTATTACAATTTGCAGTACTCGAGTTGTTATGACATATTTTTAAACCTTTATTCTATGCAACAAATTGGACGTAGTCTTCTTGTTAATGATGACGTCATTATTAGTTTCTTTACGTTTTTAAAGATAATATGTTTAGCAGGTAAAGTATAAAATGGAATGTGAATTTCATAACGTCATTTCAATTAATTTTTGCATCTTTCTTATGTCACTTTGACAGTTTCTGTTATATCTGTAACAGAAAAGAGAACTAAGGAGACCGGAGAGTCAGTAGTGGGATTGTATTGCATTCAGTTGTTTGATTGATTGATTGATGATTGATTGATTGATTGATTGATTGAAAATTTTATTATTTTTCTGGAATACCGTTTGTGTAATTCGACCGCTAGACAAAATTCTGAACAGAAAAATTGGAGGCCTAGCAGCACATAATGCAAGCCACTGCATATAGTAATATTTCTGATGTATTAAAAATGGTACCATTATTATACCCAACACCGTTCTTAATCACTATGGGAATATATGGGAAATAACTTTATGGTAGGAAAGAAGGAAAACTTAATAAATTTCTAAAACAAAAGAAAAGAAATTTATTTCATTTATAGCATAAACTATTTTTTTATTTCAGCTGCGAATTTAAATGTAAAATTTCTTATACATTTAAATTTACCTCTTTTATACTGTCGCTCTGCATTCCTCCTCAGTCATAAGCCTCTTAATGCACGAGTTTCTGTATCACTGAGTTAAATAAACATAGATTTATGAAGATTTAATTAGAAACACACAATTAGAAAGTAATTAGGCACACATAAATAGACACATACATTTAAATGCCTAATAAGTCACACAAGCTTAGACTCACAAACAGATAGACCCACAAATTTTAGACTCTTTTTTAGGCTCTTCTGACCATGCATCCTGAACGTAAGTTGAAGAGAGAGAAACAAACAAGATGCAAGTAAACAGATATTATAATCAAACTTCTATCTCAACATGTTTCGGGGACCATTATGCCCATCATCAGGAGAACAAGACCGTCTACTATCGCATATGGTGTTCTGCACTGTAACCCACTGCTCCAGTTGGCCATCAAACCCTCCCATCCTCCTACAAGACACAGCTAGACGTACAGTAACTTTCATACAGTTCACACGGTTTGCGAAACAACTCCACACTAACACAGCCAACACAACCAGGTAAATACTCGGTCTATTACTAAATCATCACCCGCTCTATACTAACAGAACATGCACCCACCCCACCCAATAGCTGCACAATCCCTCTTGGAAGCACGTAATTACACCCACATCACAAACACCTCATCAAGCAGGCGCAACATATGCATCTCAACACCCACACCCTATACACCAGATCTGACAAACACACGAATTAGATATCAATTAAACACCACGACATACACGTATACACACGAACTGTCGACTATGTTTACAACTCATTATTCCACACAAAGACATTAGGGCTCTCATATCTTACGGTTCATTTCTCTGTTGTTACACTGCAGAACACAATATGCGGTAATACACGGAAATGTTCTCCTGATGATGGGTAAAATGGTGCCCGAAACTTGTTGCGATAAATGTTTAAAAATAAAAATCAGGTTAGTTGCATCCTGAAATTTCTCTTTCTTCACCATGCATAAACACACAATTTGGAAACACGTAATTAGACACACTCAATTAAACACACAGTTAGACACACAAAATTACACACAAAAGAAGACAGAAAATTAGACAAATGTGATGCTTGTGAAATTACGATATAACTTCTGTATTTGTCAACTTGATCTACACTCAATTCGGAGAGGTTTCTGCGGCTTATAGAATTTAGAAAAACGACGTGTTTTGCGTAGTAACAAGCACTCTTGCTATACATTTTAGATGCAACACAATGTAAAACTTTCTTTAGCTGATGCTTATTGGTACTTCAAGGAAGAGAATAGATGGCGCTTGCGAAGTCAGAAATCAACGTGTTTGAACTCCAATATTCAGCCATTAGACTGACAGTTCTCTGAAGCCTTTTTAACCGTTCGACCTTTGGCAGCAAACAACTCGTTCGTCTTTTCTTCTCCAAAATATTTATGAAGATATGATAGCTTATTTCCAGTTTATTTAAGCATTCGACACTCCATACATTAAGATCACTGTACGTACCCTAGCAACAATTCAACAATCTGTTGCAGGCTTTAAGGTAAATGCACAGCAGGTACTAACAAATGTGCATGTATTCGGTCGCTCTTTGATTTAAAAATTTGGAGATTAAGACTTTGGAACAATGAGATTGACGTGCAGTGCAGGTGGCTCTGCTTATAGTGACATCTTGTAGTGACGTGCAACACGACGCCGACATCGAGTTCTTAAATTAAGAATGGTGGTTTTAATCTACTTCTATGTAGGCTGTTGTACATTATAACACAATTTCCTGCATTTCGACCAACATTTCTTAGAAATTTAAATCCATTTCCAAATTTCACAAGCCATTTATATAAACCCGTTATTATCAGCAGATAATAACATTAGTCGCAATGTAGGATTCGTGTACTGCCTGTCGCCAGTGTGCAGTGCTATTTGAATGCAACAATTGGTCATAAAATTTAATTATGTTATGTAACCTGGGCGACAGGATGTTGGAAGAAATGGAAGGGGCGCGGATGAAAGCAAAGGAAAGCACATATTTACAGGTTTGTTTGTGGTTTATGAAAAATGCCTTCAAACGAGATTTTATTAAAGGGAAATACAGAGAGTATCTGGTCTGTTCTACACTATAAGATGTTCTGAACTTTATTCTGTAACACAACTTTTCAGCCTGCGTTATCAGAGATTTAACAGATTCTAAACGTATGTTAGTTTTGTTTCATATCTTAAATTAATTTTGTTTGAATTAAATATGTGTAGTTCAGATAATTAAATATGAAATTTTTAACCAATTAAATCTCCCCCACCAATATTTAATGTGATAGATTGAGGAAGAAATTAGAGCAGAAAGGCAAAATTAATTTTTATCATATGGTAGCCTAAGTGGATTATTTTGGCGGTAGGTGCCTGAGCATGATTGCTCTATGTAACGAAGGCACTAAATATCAGTAATTCTTGAAATGGGGAGAATTTATTGGTAAATGGAAAACCACAGAATTTAGAAAAAATCCTGCGCGATGGAGTAAACTAATACAATCAATACATAATTCTTGTTGTCAAAGTGACTATTATAATTTTGTCGATTTCATCGCAAAGAAAACCAATTTCCCAGGTAACTATTATTTCCCACTTAACGGTTGTCATAAAATGGCAATAAGAAATTGAGTCGTTCTGTTCTAAAACATTATTCAAAGACATTGTTACTTTTATGTTAATAGGTCACAGTGCTTAATATACAAGAAATGAAACACGTATTATTTCAAATTTAATAGAAGCTGTTTGGAATTGACTACAGAAGTCAAATTATTTTATTTATACAACAATTTCGACATACCAATTTTCAGATATCAGAAAGTTATTTTACATATATATGTTCGTTTTTTTATCATGTTACTAGATCTCCCACGGAAAATGGTCTCTTCATTATCCAGGATTCATTATTACAATCATACCTAACACATCCGGGATGAATCCTCTGGACGAATGATCAATCGCAAGATAGTTCCGCTACATGATAACTTACAACACTCAAAAAAAGGATCTTTCTACGATACTGACGAAATTCGAAACCAAAATACAATAAATCGAACGACTGCCGACTCACGCCTTAGAAAGTTGTGCCACTGAAATCGTGGTGGTGTTTGTTAAAGTAGACAAATAAATGTTTCCACTAATAACGACCTGTCCTACTGACTGTGTTACATTAAAATGTCAAAAGGTGAGAATTCTTCCGAAATTTTGAAAACAAACTTATAATGACATTTTAAAATTAATTTTTTATATAAATGTAAATATTGTTGCTTTTCAGAAATCGAGTGAATTTTACAACCGAGTTCTCTCTAGCCCTTCTTTGTTCACGATGTTTTGAAAGAAAATTCTAAGTTTCTTTCATAAAAAAAATCTTTTTTTTGTCGCAACTGATTATTTATAAAAGGAAAGAAGCGGAGTCTCCCTTATAAGTAAAGGTTACCTCTACGTTATAAACGTTTAAAAATCATTTTTGTCTGCTGATATCAAATGATATATTCTTAAATTACATTCCTTTATTAGGTCAGTATACATTTTAAGGTGAAATACCTGTTGGTATCAAAATATTTTGCATGTGCTAAATAATATCTGCTTAGGTAACTTTGTGAGTTGAATATTAACTGTCTGAAAGAAGTAGATTTTAACAAAGTAGCCTTACATATTAACGGTCACATGGCAGTTTAGTTGTGTTCACGTAATACACAACACAATGCAATATAAAATCACAAATGGTGGTGTTGCTGTACAGCGGTACGCTGTTGTGCACAGTGATATTGACAGTTAAGGGGGAAGTTTAATGCTAAGTTCCTATACACTTTTTCGTGTCTATTTGGCCATATATGTAAAAAGGGATGGACTATGATTCTCCCTTCAAAATAAATTCAATTTAGAGAATTTTCAAAGGATATGCGATATATATTCTGTTAAAGAACTTCTGCATCTCGTAGAAACTTCCTGCCTACAATACGATTTCGAACTGCAATCAACTTACACCAAACCACACGGCGTCTCATCGTAGGGTACAGGCGTCTTCACAAAACCGGAGTAAAACCTGCGTTTATTTGTGAGTGTAAATGCCCGTGCAGGGAAGAATAACATAAATAAAATATTATTTTAAATGCAAAATTCAGAACTACCCTCACAAAATTTATGGTCTTCTTATTCCAGTCACGTGATTAGCACCTACTTCGTAAGCAGACGAATAGTGGTGCCCCACCTATAAGGAGGAACACTCTGATACACACGCACATGATATCCACTGAGTTCAGAATTGTAGAATCGCCTTTAAGTATGTCGTATTTATGAAGAATGACTCGATATTTAATTGTAAATATCGGATTTTAGTGTAAAATTATGACATTAATACAGTGGGTGGAATAGTACATACTGTAAAGAAAAACACAATCCTTGTATCGATTGGTAGTAAGGAGGCTGCGAAAAATGGATTGTGATAAATGTAAATACATGGTCATATCTGGACAGTCCATAATCTTGATATTTATATAACGTTAGACTAACTTGATGACACTTACTTCGTTATGTCAATATTCTGCTCGACATGTTTCGGATGTTAATACAACCATCTTCAGGAGATTGCGACTACTTGGTGCGTTATTGTGTAGGCTATATTGTGCTGTAATGATAGAGGTTTATGTGTTAATTTATTTATCTAGTGGTAATTGTTATACCTATATTGTGTGTCTTGTATGGCTCTGAGTGAGTGTGTTTCTGCAAGCGTGTGGTGAGCTGTGGTTCTTGAAGTTTAGTGTGTGGTATGATTTGATTATGTATAAAACACCAAATCATACCACACACAAACAGTTCAGGAAGTGAAATAGATATATGTAATGGATTGAGGTTTCGCTGTATAGGGAGGGTTGAGGGAAATTTAAATGCTCTAATGAACTTTTGGTTAAAAAAATTGGGAAGAATTTCGTGACTAGTTGAGGAATATTTGACTTATCAAGATGGACTCTGCAAAAATGGTAAGTAATAAGTAAGTATCTCTGATGACATCAGGCAGACTCAGCGTGATAAACACGCACTTTTACAGAATCATTACTTTTCACTTCCATTGCAAGGTTCAAAGTCCCATGGAATCAGATACATTCTAACATTCTGTAACATTATTTATTTCTAAAAGTTTCTCAAAGCGACCTGCCTTTTGAGAACCCTTGGTTTTGTTATTTACTTGGGTAGATTGTACAAGTAATTGACGAAATGTAATTGGGTTGGCTTCAGATCCAAATTCGTAATCATAAAATTAATTTTCTAAGCTGTCATTAGGCTTACAGTTGTAGACATACAAACTTGTCTAAACACAAACACTGCTCTGTTATAACATACTGATGCACCAATAGGATCTACAACACTTTTAAAGACAACATTGCTTAATCTGGAGAAACAAATTTGATGTAAAATAGTACAGGAAATATTGATTGAGACTGAGTAACACTATGATATTATTGCTAGAGTTAATAAACTATATCGGTATATTAGAGCATGTTAATGTTAAGTATATTGGCAAAAATATTACTTATGATTCTATTTATCACATGTCCTTAGCATAAAATAGTAATCTATTTTGACATTTGTACATAAGAATGTACTGATAATTCACAAATAACAGCCCTAAGTCATGGTACCCACTCCTGAAGAAAACGAGGTCTCGTTTCACCAACCCAATACCCTAAAAGAACACCCCGCACAACTTTTAGAGCTGCTCTGTAAATTATATCACAACCTGAAGAAGGCAAACATATAGGGTCGAAACATATATTTGTATGCCCACTGTAGTACTACGTGAAATATAGTTGTGTTCGACTGTATGTGAAATACACAAATATTCTGTCTTGTTGTCTTGTCAGATTACGTAAATAAAAATTGAAATAAAATTTACTTTCAAAATGCAATAAATCATTGCACATTTATACAATATAACTTCGTCCTATAAGAGTCCATTAAGTCCTACAAATGAAGCGATGTTATAACTCGACTCTTTCTTTAATATCGCTAATAAATTAGAGTGGGTGATTAAAGCCACCCCGTGTAAGCCTTAGTCCATGTGTGGTATGTAGTTCACATTTTGCTGGATGGTGCGTGCACAAAAACCGAGTTGTTCGGTACAGAAATTCGCATATGCACTGGGTTTCTATGCCAGGCCGTCAGGCATATATGTACACAAAACTATATTTTACTTTAAGTTTGTATGTGTCTCAGAGATATAGAATTAATAAGGAAAAATTAGTATAATTATCGCAAAATTTAGCGGGAGAATCAAGCAATTTAGTGTGAATTACATAACGACATATTGACCTTTAAGAATACGAAAAGTTTGGGAAATCACGGCGGTTTAAAGTTAAAGAAAAAATCAGAGGTTTAAGGATTTTATTAAAATATTTACATTATGAAATCAAGTTTTAAATAATTTTATATAATTTCTGATGGATATCACAACAGTCTATTCAAAGTATGTACCCAAAACACAAAATTTATTTCTCCAAGATTTTTTAATTAAAACTATCTTAGCAATGACCCAACAGTAACAGTGTACAGTAGTTATTTACAAAAAGACTCAAATATTTCGGAATAATATTAATTTTAAATTATCACACATGTATACATGAAGGCACTATAAGTAATATATTATATTTTTAAGGCTGTTCAATATTTTTCTGCAACATTTAAGATCACTTGAGCACTGTACATTATGGAGCGGGGATACTTCCGAAGAGCAATTATTGCGTCCTTTTAATACATTAATATTTTCCGACAAATATCACTCCTCGTTGTGTTTATGAAAATATGACTTATTTTGTGACCTGTTTTGTTTCTTTTATCTACTTACCTTTAAGCAAAGATGACAAATCTGCAGGTTCGACAGTGGGAATTTATTGCATTCAGCGGACTGGATGAATGCTTGAATGATTATTTTGAGTCTGCCATCCCATTGAGAAATTCCATCATATGAATAATTATGTGGATTCGGAAGGCTCCTAAGAACTGTTCAAAATTCAAAAACGTTTCAAATTACAGTAGCAGAACTGTATGCCGTAATGCTAAATATATGTTTGTTGTATGCGAAATGTTGCATCGTCGTAAGAATAATATACAGTGGGAGCTGGCAGATGTAACAGTTACACGTACGATATTGATTTGTTTTAGGGAGTAGCCAAATTCGATTTAAAGCAAGGACGAATTTATTCATGTCTGAGCACTTTATTAGACACTCAAATTTCGCTAGTAAAATGCAGGAAATTTGAGCATTTTTCCTAACATTTGATTGCTGCACATATCTTTTCAAACTTTTACGCAGAAATAATTAGTAATTTTTTACTGAATTTCGGATCAAGTTTTCGGTCCTCTCTTTAAAATTCAAACCCCAAGTCCATTGAGAACATTTTCAAGTTTCAAAGCATTGGAGTGTGAAACTGAAAGGTTTTCCCGAAACGTCGGTAAGATTTTACGACTTCGCTCTAAATAATAACACAAAATAGAGCAGTTCTCTTCGACAATATGTGTGTATGTTCGTCAGAAATAAGCGGTAATTCTTATTTGAGAGAATAATCCCAATGTCGAAAAGAGAGTGCAAGTAACAGATTATATATACGATCTACACATCAGAACATTCAAATCAAAACTACAAAGACGTGCTCGCTTGTTTTTCGTATGAAAACAAAATTGAAACATCAGTTAGCTAAGGACAAGAAATCGTATTCAGACAAAAAATATAACCGCTCAAATTTGCCCTAGTTTACCAGAACACATCAAGTAAAATATTCCTCGAATTTATTTATCTCAATTTTCTTCATTTTTGTCGTTTGCTCCCACACCCAAAATATTATTTTAAGGGCAGAAATCGTTTGTGTGAGGCAGAGGTTTTCTTCGAGTTGTTGATAACACTTTAGCTGGAGCCCACAACAGGAAGCATTTTTGAAATTAAAAACAAAACGCTCTGCAAGAAAGTGAAGAATCTCAACCGGAGCTTAAGGAAGAGACTGTCCTATTCCTTTCAGATTGTACCGACGTAGTCTTGCGTGTACAATATTCCTCTGAAGTTGATTTTTAAAATTTCTGTTTGACTAAATCTACTAACGTGTATGATCTTATTATTATATATGACAGAATTTCAACATAATCAATAATTTTTGTATTCATAAAAATTCAATTTTTTTTTATTTCGTAGAAAGTTCTCTTAATCTTAGGTTAATCCTGTAAATACATTAACCATATCCTGGAATCGGACATAAAAACCTGTTTTTTATCTTGTCAGGTGAATTTCAAATTCGTTTCGAATTATATGTTCACTTTCCTCTATTACATTTATTGCCTTCTGAGATGTGGCACCATGTAATTTGGTAGAATATGTTTTTACGTAAAGTCTAAGAACCACTATGGGACTATCGAAATGCATTACTACTTTCACCCCAATCACATTAATGTAATATTTTTTATGGAGTGAATTATGTTTTATTGTAAGTATTAAAAGACAATTTAATTCTTATTTGCTACTGAGGGGAAACACTCAAATTTCGATACGTTGTGTTTTTCTTGCTTTTCTATATAAAAGTAAAGCTATAAAAACAAATAAAATAATAAATTTTCAGTCTAAACACTTACAATATCAGTTTCTAAAACAATTATCAACCCCGATCATACGTATCTGTTTGAGAATACGAGTTTTCTGACTGGAAATTTGTTATCGATTGAGCCACAAAACACCGGGGTCAGTTATATAAGACTAAATACTAAAATGACGGTTAAAATTGTTCAAATTTCGAAAACGAGATTCCTCCGTATCAGTAGCTTATTAATTTGCAAATAAAGAAATTGTATTTAAAATTAATCTATATAAATTCTTCGTATACGAAATAAATCCAGCGAAATTTTAAACTAAGATTTGAAAGAAAGAAATAAAGGTATATTTGAGTACTATTGGGCAGTTGGGAAACTGAGAGTTAGACAATAAAATTCTGCGCGATTGATAAAATTGGAAGATTCAGTTCATTTATCAATTTGTAATTGTGACTTTCAATTTGTTGCCGCTTTTAATTAAATAAATTACATTACTGTGTGCACTATCAGTTATAATATCACGCCAAACATAGGAAGAAAATGAGAATGTGTTCCTTCGTGTGCTACAGCGTGACTCAATTAAACTTTTCATATCCACAGGACAGACGTGTTATGCAACATCGCAAACAGAATTATAATGAAAAATTATAGAAAGTTAACCGCTTATAATTAAAAAGGAAAATTGTAATTTTTTTGATTTGTCCTTTATTCCATAAGACTGGTCTCACGACCTTTTATGTTCTCGTCATGTTCGATAAGGCAACTTTGACGTCTCTTTCATAAATAAAACGATTTTATCACACCTCATTTTTTTAACAGAAAAATAACATTCTCTGAACAAGTACAGTTTATATTTTCGATAGAACCGATTCGAAATTGTTATGTTTGGAGGCAGCAACAGATATGTGTTCAAATTTTATTCAAGTTTGTAAGAATGAACTGTGTCAAAGTACACCTACCCAACAACAGATATATGAGAGTTTAGTTGTCTTCACGTAATACGCAACACAAAGCAGTATAAATGCATAATTCCCGGAGTTGGTGTTTAGCGGTACGCAATTGTGCACTGTGATATTGATAGCTAAGAAGGATGTTTAATGCTACTTACTTATACTGTTTTTCGCGTTTGTTTGGCCACGTACGTAACAACTTAAGGACATAGATTTTCCCATTGTAATTAAAGTAAAAATTGTAGAATATTATAATGGAAAATGTGATGTGTATTTTGGTATAAGTGCTATTAAATGTCGGAAAATTTTGCTGCCACACTTTTTGAAGTAACTCCTTACTATATCGGGTTTACATAAACAATGTACAAGTCATTTTTAAAGGCAACATTCAGAGATAGACTCAGAAAAATTATGAACTTTCAATCTCATGCCCGTGGTCAGCAGATTCTTAGAAGCAGACGAAAACTAACGTCTTCACCTGTCAGCAGAAACACAATGATCTACACGCACATAGATTCGGACACCGTCCTAACTTGTAGAATCTGACTAGACTGGCCACTGTTATTTGCGGCTGATGATTTAGGCTAGGAATGATTAATTCTGATATAAGAAAATTCAGGCAATTTGTTTTTAGACGGAAAGCCTCTGAATAATTTTGACTTACATTTTTGGCGACGGAATTAGTTTTCTAATTTTAGCACACCCTGTACACAAAATGTGAATAATACAGGAACGAAATATGTTAGAATTATGAAATAAACTGCATTTTGAAGACAAAAATTGGAGAGTATGTTTAAAATATTCAGTAAATATATTTGTTGAATGTACATATAAAATGCAAATTTGGATGTTAGCGGTGGGGTACGTCAACTATATTTTACGTTAGGCGTCTAAAGGTTAAGGTCTGATGATGTCAGCAAAACCACTATTGTTACAGCCGAGTGTTATTGGTGTTGAAACGGCTAATTGAAAATTACAAAGATTTAAATAGCATGGTGCTTATCGATTCCAGCAGAAGAGATTAATGCATGCGGGAAAGGAGAAATTTTAAAGGTGCTAGGTAGAATATTTAGGGAAGACGAGGTGAAAGGGGAGTGGAGGAAACAATATATTGTGTTGTTTAATTTCCTGTTACAAAACCAAATTTTTTGCGTGAGATAAAATCTAGAAGAATGAAAGAGTCATTCCATGTGGCGCTATGGCGTCAGGAGAGGTAGATACATTGATTGGGTGGAAACCTGAGTGAAAGAAATCGTTTTGCAGACCCACAATGAGATGGGAAATTAATATTAAAATGGAACATGAAGAAGTGTGATATGGGGGTATGGATTTGTTAGATCAGGTATAGGATATGAACAGGTGGCGGACACTTGTGACTGCGGAAATAAATTTTCGTTTTGCATAAAATGCAAGAAAATTCTTCACTACCTGAACACCGATTATATTCTTAAGGATTCTGTTCCAAGGGGAAGTTACGTAAGGAGATAATTAATTAATTTAAAAGTCATTTCATTCTTCTAATGTAAAAATGGTATCAAATTCCTGCCGTCGGATTCAACTCCATATATATAGTAAATTATTGGTCATCATCAGTATTGATTTCGTAGTAAAAGTTATGAAATTTATTCCCTCATATTGAGGAAGGAACGTAGGATGAGCGTGTTTGTGAATAGCGGGTGGAGAATAATATTTTGGTCTAAGAAAGTCGTTCTTACAGTGGAGTGGATAAAACTACAAAGTGAAGAGCATAATGATATTTATTCAACACCGAATATTCTTCGAGTGATCCAATAAAAGCAATGTAATGGAAGGGTCATGTATAAAGTAAGGGGAAGAGTAAAGATGTTTACAGGTATTTGGTGTTTATTTCTAAGGGATAGAGGCAACTTGGAATTTCGACACTTAGAAGAATGTATAATACTAAAATGGAACATCAGAAAGTGGAATGGGTTCGTGTATTTTATTGAGGTTGTTTAAGGTAGGAGAAGGAGACGTAAACTTTTGAATGCGGTAATGAGCAGTAATGATTGCATAATACCGTTTTGATTTCTGAACTTGCCTGGAAACGTTTAGCGTCTCAAGAAGGACTGCTGAACGTAGTTAGTAAGTAAGAACCTCTGACGATTTCAGGCAGTGTCAGCCAGACTAACATGCTGTTTTACTGAATCATTCCAATTAACTTCTCTTGCATGTGACAGAGTCTCTTGTAATCACTCAGTTCCTTTTACCGTTCAGTAAAACTTTTGTGTAACTGTTCGCCCTGGCACAAAGTGACATTTTTTAAAAATTTTCACTTTATTATTTATTCTGCACGCCCTTTGGTTCTGTTGGAATTTAATTGTGTGTGCTTCAGACTCAGTTTCTTACTGCCATAAGATTAAATTTGTAAGCAGTCTGTAGGCTTACAGCAAAAAGGATAAAATTTGTATAATTAGGTTCTTTACAAAATTAATTAAAACAATTAATTAACTTCAAAATTAAATAAAACTGGGATTTTTATATAAATAAATTTCATTCCATAAGAGGCCTGAAATGCCAGAAATATATTAAAGAATTATTTCTACTGTTTCTTTAACATTGCTGGTACATGAAATTGAGTGATTAAAGACATCACTGGAGGCTTTAATCTGAGAAAAATAACATTTTCCCTTTTTACATGAGATTGTTTGTGCAGTAGTGCGAGTCCGTCTGGTACGGAAATTATCATCGCTATGGGATTTACAATGCCAGCAACGTCCATTGATAATTTTTACAGATATTGGCTTTACTCTAATGGTGTATGTGTTTCAAAATCATAGAAATGTTTAGGGGAACTCAGTAGAATTTTCGTAAATTTACGAAATATTTCAAAAGTCACTGCAGATTTCATGCCAAAGAAATAAACACGAAAATCAATGATATCAATTAAGTAATTACAATTTTAATTTGAATTTGAATTAAGACACTCTATTTACTGCCATATGTCACAATAATCTATACACAGATTTCGACTGAAAACATGAAATTTATTACTTCGTGAGCTGATTTTATAAGCTCAAACGGCATTGAACTAATGTATGAAGAGTAAACAGTACGCAGTTATAAAAAGGTTCAAATATTAGGGAATAATTATAATTTCAAATTATGAAATATATAAAAATGATATCACTTTAAAAAATATAAAATTGCGTCTCCTCAATAAGTCGACCAGCAGCATGAAGATCTCTTGAGAACTGTATATTATTGAGAGTGAGATATTTGGGAAGATCAATTGATGTGTCCTTCTTTTAGCTTACCATTTTCTGAACTATTTTTATCCTGTCAGGTCTTTTGACTTTATGTCTTTACTTTGTCACCTTTTTCATTCTTTTACGTCTGCAATATCCTAGGAAAGCGGAAGTGACCACTTGTCTGCCTAGCGCAGGATATAAGTTTAAACTGAAAAAGCTGGAATTTCTTTACCTGTATTTAACGTATTGGTGAATAAAATTGTCAACACAATACTTTATTAAATCAACCGGTTAATGCTGTCAAATATACCTTTATATATCAACAGTTCTACTTAATCTACAGCATCTCTCATGTAACCTGCGAACGAATGAAATAACTTGGGCATCCTGATGGTGACGTTGCTCTTCAGCACAATTACGAGTTGAGCAGTGTTGCCTTCTACGTCCCATAAATTAGAGGAAATCTACATTGTTCGCTGTCTGACACATATCAGCCAAAGATATTTCGAACCAGGGCCATCTGTGGTGATGTCATCGCCTTCCAACTACCGAGATGTGCAACAGGAACTGACTGCAGAAGTTCACCAAACACATATCTGGCCTGTCGTTGTTAATGTTGATGGCAATATTAGAATAGCTGAATATTCTGGCTGTATAAATGAAGACGGCAATTACCTATAT
>Ga0136643_10009037_pt1 | contig 14631 bp, 8 predicted proteins | sample TergutLab28metaG_FD_96883 | JGI IMG/M metagenome (GOLD analysis project Ga0136643, IMG submission 96883) | Labiotermes labralis P1 segment gut microbial communities from Petit-Saut dam, French Guiana - Lab288 P1 (version 3) (version 3) | ecosystem: Host-associated > Arthropoda: Insects >... | reverse complement strand
TAATGTCTGTGTCCAGTCCGTTTTGTTGTGTGCGTGTACTTGTTTGTCTTCCATCTAGGGGGGGGGGGGGGGTGCGTTTTACTTCATTGGCGTCGTATTTGGCGGTTCGGTGACCGGGTCCCAAACCTGTTTAGTAATTGTCGTTTGGCACTGTGTTGGTAATTGTCACTTTGGCAATTACCAACACTCAGCCGTCCTTATGCATGGGCACTACAGGGAACACTTTCTCAGTATTTACATAATTGCAAATGTAAACAGACTTTTGCTTACCTGTCCACCCTGCCAACCACCTTTTCCTCCTATGGGAAATATACCTCCTATATGTAAAACATTGTCATCGTCGGTATCATCCACCACTGCACTGCACTTCTTGAGAATCTGAAGAGTAGTTATGAGAAGGCATATTCCCAATTTCTGGAATAAAAACCACTCGTATTGGATAATACGCTACACATATTGTTACATCTGAAACTAATTTTGTCTACGGTCATGCAACCCTTTATTTCACTATTTAAGGCTGGTGAACATATTGAAAATAACACAAATTCGGCATCCTCCGACATGCACTTATACGTACGACTTTCACTCTTGATATTACACAATATTACACCCTTAAAATATCCACGATTCTGAAACTTAGACACTTTAAACTAAAACATAGCGAATTCGTTGCACTCACCCACGTCATTCCCGTATTTCCACACATTTAATCAAATCACCTGCATATCGATCGCAGCCGAATTTTGTTCATGTACCATTCAAATGTGGCGCCCACTGGTGGTTGTAGGAGTCAACTAACACTCCACGGCTAACATCAAAGCAAATGCCATATTGACAGTAAATATTACAATTACAGTCTTCATGACAACAATTACAAAGCTCGTGAATTTCTGTATAACAGTAGACTCACAATACTGCAACATAACACAGGAAAACACCAACGCAACACTTCTGGCAATAATAAAGACTGTGGTACCGAATCAGTCCTAGTTAAGAAGCGAAACACGGTGCGTATAGAATTACTCTCTAGTCCGCTTACCGAAGTTTTCTAACATACACAGTGGGTCTGTGGTCATGTTTCCCGTTACAGAACGTGGTACCGAGATTATATTCTATACTTTTGACAACCCAAACACCGGCCGCTAGGGGCCAGTAATTTCTATAGCATCCACTATCAACCAGGAATACTCTTTTTACCCTAAAATATTAAGGTCCCTTGAGGAGCCAGGGTATTACGGTCATGAATTCGAGGTACGCGACGGGTAAATCAATTGTAAGTTTATGGGTAGTTATCCTGTTCACTGAGTGGGCGTCCAGGCTGCCTGCTTCACATATTCCACTATCCGAGCAGTTTCGAGACTGGCACGGATCAATTACTGATTCGTGCGTAAAGTCACTAATTGCCGGGTAAGTACTTTGGTAAGCATATCAGCATACAAATGATTTATGGTTATTTGTATTTCTGCATCCTAGCAAGGAACTATTACTCATCAGTTTCAACATCGTATTGGATCAATATTTCAGTTTCTTAATGCGATGTACGTTAATAAAATTTAAAATATATATACCTTTAAATTTTGCGCGAGTTACAATTTATCGTGGAAAAGAACTACAAATCAATATGTGCGAATATCGTACGAAAATGGCGACAATTACAAGACGGGCGCTGCAGCCAAGGTATAACGGCCTTAACTAGATGAGGTCTATTGTAGCGGTGCAGTACAGAGAAACCCTATTCCTCCTTCATTAAAGTCATTTTTATATCTTTATTTTGTGCAAATCTGTCCTATGCTTGACAGAAAACACAAGACCTGTGTTCATTTTTATGAGTACAGTACCGACTAAGCCAAGAGCAGAGTATGCAAACCCGAGGAATCGAGGTTTGACTTCAGGCTGGGACACGAAACCTCTCTTTTTCAAAACGTATGAATCAAATCTGGGGCCCTCCCAGCATTTTATTCAATGAGTGTGACTACACGCTATTCTTTCCCCAAAAGTAAAGCGGCAGGAAGAGGTAAACATCTTTCACATTCCCTTAGTACATGCGTCATGGATGCTTGGAGAGAAGTATACCTCCACTTCTCATTTACAATCAAGATATTTCCAGTTTTTCTTTACCTTAATGTGTACATATTGATGTGTAAAAGCATTGGATTCTAGGGTGTCGGTGTACGGTTCGGACTAAAACGCCATTTGTCCGTACCGTTGGCCAGCATTTTTCTTCTTTATTTGTTGTTAGTAAGAAGTCATATGGTGTGTTGTCAAAACAGTGAAACTTTATGCTCTTTACTTATGTGTGCAGAATACAAAAGTACATGACTAAACGTTAAACATATACATTACAGCTATTTCAGTTCGCTTTTACGGGCAGTAAGTCTGTGCTTTAACTCTTCGTTTTAGTGGAAGAAAACAAATTGGAAATATTTGGTGCTTCGTTCATTTATTGCATTCTCCATGTGCATTCCACGGCATGATCTTGATCACAGACATATTCACTCACTCCTCACCATCTCTTTATTTACCTCCTAGTTGTGTATTAAACTGTGACTCAAACTACCTGTAAACTGTGCTTCTCAATCAGGAGAATGGCAAAAAGGTAACTACCACGGAGTATCATAAGAGGAAGCAGTAAGTGTGGTTCCAACATACAGTTACAGGTTTATTTTCTTTTTCGCCAGCGACACCTACTGCTTATAGTTCAAATACGAGTTTGTGACGCACGAGATTCTTTTTGTTGCGTAAATAAGGCACTTTAGCGCATGTTTCGTCTTCACCGGAGCAATATCATACGATTAGCTTCCCTAATGGCAAATGATATGAGAATTTTTAATGTTTCTGACACATCTGTTACAGAAATGCAGTGTACAGTTCGATCGTTTCTCGGTAGATTGTAGTTCCTGGTGAACCTGAACCAACCAGTGACTAGTTGCACGAAAGATTGAAATAATAATTGAATTTTTACTGTCTGATGTATCACCACTGTATTTTACAAACATCACATTAGTATACCGTGTTACAGTATTATTAGTATTCACCTGATCCATGGTTCCTATAGTGTTGCTTCTGTAGATGACATTTGCCGGCGAGTTTCCACAGACTAACGTGGATCTTATCCTTTGACCTGTTTATGTATGATAAGAGCCCGTAAATCCAAGCCTGGAGAGATTGCATGGTTTTAGGTTAGGGCGTGAGGTAGGGATGTTATAGTGTAACGGCTTAGTTCTACCGTTTTCCTGAAGAAACTTAGCGACAATAAAAGCAGTCTGTTTATTTATTAATATTTTACATTCCATTGATCTTTTGGCATAAACCACATTTAGATATAGGAATCGTCAACATGGATATGAATGCACTATGTAATGTCATATGTATGCTATAGTAAGCATCCGTTGTGGCGCAGGAATAGAACAATCCAACACAATCAAACATACATTAATAATATGAGAATTTGGAAGCTTAATTACTATACTACACATAAGAGAATGTAAAACTACATAACAATTCATCAGAGGAAATAAACATATGTAGCTTAGATTATGAATAAAGTTGTTCGGAATAAAATGATTTATATTTAAAATTTGTGTAAAATCTATATAAAGTTACATAAAAGTACCAAGATCACTCCTAGAAATCCAATCAAAATATTCATCCAGTGTATAAAATGAACCCATCAAAACACCTTTTTAGAGCTCATTTAAATTTTTTTACATTCCAAGTCTTTTTTTTATTTTTGGGGGTAAATGATTGAAAATTTTAATCCCACAGTAATAAACTCCTTTTTTATACTTCGTCAGTTTTATTGATGGTGGATATAAGTCTGTCATATGTCAAGTGTTGATAGAGTTAGATATAAACTCTTAGGTATTCTTGACCACAAACAATGACAATATGTATTGAGATTGTAGTGGGAGAATTTTTAAAAATAATTCTCGACATGATACTCTATTATCAACAGTCATAATAATTCTTATTGTTCTTTTCTGTAATTTGAAAATATTATTACTGTGGGGTGAGTTAATCCAGAAAATTATGCCATAGGCCTTGATGAAATGCACATAAGAAAAATAAATTATTTGTAAGTTCTTTGTAGAAATAACACATTTCAGCTATCTTATTATGTAACATGCTGTGTTTAGGTTAGAAGTTAGCTGGACAATATGTGTTTTCCAGGATTGTGTACTATCCAAAGTGAGGCCCAAAAAGTTTGTACAACTAGTAATATTGGTAGGGTTATTTTTATAGCTAATATGTGCAATGACTGCAAGTTTAGATTTTCCCACAAATTGGATATAGTGAATTTTATTAAAGTTTAGTATTAATGAATTTGTTTGGAACCAGTTGCTTATTTTTTCAATTACCATATTAATTTGTTCTTTAAAATCTGTAAGGCTAGAGTGAGTAAAGATTATGTTGGTATTATCTGCAAATAAGGTTGGTTTAGATATATCATTTATTATGCCCGGTAAATCATTAATGTAGAGTAGAAAAAATAATGGTGCGAGAATTGAGCCTTGTGGGCCTCCTTATTTTATTTTTCCCCCATTCAGAGAAACAATTTTTAGAATACTTGTTCTCTATGAATACTCTTTCATATCTGTCATTCAAGTATGATTGTATTAAATTATTAGCTCTACCTGTGATACCATAGAATTCTAATTTTGAAAGTAAAATATCATGATTTACATAGTTGAATGCTTTGGTCAGATCACAGAAAATACCTCCAACCCACATTTTATTGTTAAGTGCTTTTAAGATATTGTTAATTAGGTTATATGAAGCTATTTCAGTGGAAGAATTATTCCTAAAAACACAAGTGTTCCTTTGCTAATATATTATTGTTTTTAATATGATAAAGCATTCTCTTATTAATAACTTTTTCAGGACTTTTGATAAAGATGTAAGTAATGAAATTCGTTTATAGTATGACATTTCTGTCTTATTGCCTTTCTTAAATATCTGACTTATATGAGAATATTTTAATCGTGTAGGAAATATGCCAGTGGACGATGACTTATTATGTATATATGTCAGAGGCGATATGATAAAAGGTAAGTTTATTTTAACATTTTTGTTGGTATCTCATCATAACCATGTGAATTTTTCCATTTAAGGCTTTAATTATTTCACTAATTTCTTTGGAAGATACTGGTGTTAATTTTATATGTGGATATGGTCTAGTAAATACTTGATAAAGATAATTGGGTGCAGAATTTGTAGTCATTGAATTATTTACAGACATGTTGTCAATAGCATTTCTGAAGTAAGTATTAAAAATGTTAGCTGTGCTTTGATAGTCTTTGAATGTTTTCCCATCAATATTTAGTAGAGGTCCATCCTTATTACTTTTTTTTTTTTGGTAAGGTAAACCGGGGTAAGTGGAACTGCTAGTTTTAATAGGTGGACTTTTAATATGTGATTACTCACTGAATTGATGTTCAATTTTGTTGAAATTTCTGATAGTGGACTGCAAACTCAGTATCTGAGGTACAAATATAAGAACACATTTTATGGTTGTCATTCAGGAAAACAAAACATATTTTGTGAGCTCTAGGTTACACTTACCACATGGTGTGGGGAAGAGGAGCCTTCGGCTGCTTTCTGCCAAATAAATTACGTAAATAACAATGGGGTCAGGTGGAAATGGAAGAATGCAACATACTTTAAACTCCTATATATCAAAGACGGCATACTGCTTGTTTGTTACAGAAGAAACGGATGGAGTCAATTTGTCGATGTCCTTATAGCGAAGAAGGCTTGTGCAAGTAATCCTTTTTCAAACTGTTTCACACGTAAGCTGACCTCTAAAACTTTATCTTCACACATGACGCCACAGTACAGCGCTGTTGTAGGCCTTATCATAACGTTCCTCTGGCATTATCTCATCACCAAAGCGCTTTGAGGGGGAGTGGAAAGTGAGTCAGTGGTTTATATTTTCATTTGGATCTAAAGAGTGCTGTTATATCATAGAAAGAATATTGACTACAAGAGGGAACTTAATTCTCATGACGATGTATTGTTACAGTCTTGTTAAAAACATATGTCCCCAATAACGTAACTTCATATCAGACTAAATTCTACCAAACTGAAACTTTTGTGCAAGCAAATGGAATTCAAAGCTTGTGTCAAAAATCACACAAAATTATGGGATAAAATCTTCAATGTAAAAAAGAATAATGCTGCAGTTTGATGTGTTATGTTGTATATTTCTCAAGTTAATATTTATGTAACATTTTCTAAATGCAATTAAGTTTACAGATAAGTTTGGAAGCCAGATTTAAATTTAAAAACCACCTAGGGAGAAGACTGAGGACCATTTAAATCACTGCTAGGGGTTTTAATTATTCAGAATCACCACTTTCTTCTTGGTTGTTTTCATTTTTCTTGTCTGTTCCTGTCTTTCACATTTTTACTCACAGATTCTTTCATTCTTTCACTTACCTCTCCTGACATTATTACTTCTGCCCCTCCATAAATCCGCTTCCTTCCAGTTTTTACATGGGGAATTTGATTCACTTTGTCTAATAGCAGTTCCTAGAATGTTTTATTTTGACAAATTGATACAACTCTCGATGATGGATGGCAAACAATTTCATCTGCATGAACCCTCAACAGCAGAGATGTTGCAGCTCATTCTGCATGAGATGTTGCCAGCAGGATTGCAGAAATTATGAATGGATCGATACTCTTTTTTCGGCTTGCTTCAACACCAGGAACTCCTCTGAATGGTATGGGTATTTTGTTTTCATTGACATACCTGCCTATTGTCTCCATAACTTTTTTTTTTAGAGGCCGAAGCCCCATTTCTCCATCAACTTAAGACACTGCAATTTTTTCTCTTCGTGGAAGGGGAGAGCAGTTCGTCGACCAAACGTTTGGCTTTTTACCCCTCTCATTCCCTTCGCATGTTTAAATAATGTAGCTTTAGGTATTTTATAAAGCTTTGCAGCCCTATATAATGTCATCCGACCACTTCTCACATTCTCCACGGCCGTGTTTAAGTCTTCCTTCAAATAGGAAGGGGGTAACGATTTGCACCATATCTGCAAGACTGCTGTGATAAAAACAACGCCAATAAGACCAAAGTTGATGGTAGAGATTATACTTGTGAATGTTCTAAGTATGGGGTAATTGTAACCTATGCAAGGTTACACTTACCCCAGGTGACCATTTTGTTGAGGAAAGTGGAACCGACACAGCTTTTAAGTGTAAGAACAATATTATTTTTATGACATATTAAAGTATCTTAAAGTAATAATTTGTAAATACTTACCACAAATATATCGATGCCCACAGTGAAATATTGCTTTATGTAACAGCAAATGCACGGACTGTCCTTGGTTGCACAACGTGGAAAAACTACGCACTTCCACACTCCCACACATCCACTACTCAAATGACCGTGAAGTGTTTCCACTGCTATACATGCACGTAATAGAATACCATACAGTATAAATCCGGTAGACAGCGCCACTTCAAAAGCAGTGTCATACGAGATACTAGGCATAGATGCCACTTGCCCCGAATATACACTTACCCTGGTTCACCTTAACCGTTTTAACAATGTTCCATAAAGACTTAGCGTTGTTATTTGAATTTATACCGAGTTTATTATTATATAGTTTTTTAGCAGTCTTTATAAACTAAGACAAAATTCTACACTGTTTTATAATGGTTTTTTAACTTGGATCATTATTACTACTGCAAAGCATATACAGATCTCCTGTGTTGACTAGATATTTTAATTCCAGTCGTTATCCAAGCTTTATTATTTTCATTGTGATATGGTTTTTTAAGAGGAAAACTGTGATAAAATATTCTCAAATAGGCGTTGAGAAAACTATTAAATACTGAATCTACATTATCCTCGGTAAAAATTTCATCCCAGGACTTATAGCTTAGGTTTAGTTTAAACTCTGATATAGTAAATTCATTTATTACTCTTTTAGTATAATGGTGGGCTTTTAAATTTTGGATTTTTATATTGTGTAATATCAGAATCTGTGCATCATGGTCCGATAACCCATCGGGCAATGGATCAAAGGTAAAATTTGTATTTTTAAATTTATCAATGAAAATGTTATCGATTGCAGTAGATGAGCAATTATTATTTCTTGTTGAAAAATCAACAGTACTAGACAAATCATATTATGCTATTAGGGAATCCAATTGAAATTTGTTGTAGGTGTTGTCAAGATAGTTTATGTTTATATCTCCACAGATAAGTATAATTATGTAATTTGTATATAATTGGTTGAGAATAGACCCTAAGAAACTTAAAAAATATGAAAAATTTCCAGTAGGAGGCCTATAGATGCATAAAATACACAATACAAAAGAAGAAATGTGTAGTTTCACAGTTCAATCCTCCAAGTCTTGTTCTTTGCAAAATTCATTCAACTCAACAGTTGTAAACAATAAAGTTTCATGAACAAATACGCATACTCCACCATATTTACAGCTTTTTCTACAATATTTAGCCCCAAGGTTATAATATTTAATACATGTATTATTTATTTCATGGTCACATGTATGGTGTTCTGTGAAGCATAGTATATGAGGAAATTCGGTTGTCCAGAAGCAAAACAACTCATCTATTTTGTTATATAATCCCCTAATATTTTGATGAAATATTATTAAATCAGTATTATTATTCCTGTTGGGAGGATTGGCATTTTTTGGGTGATCCTGGTTTATACTAAACGTATCAATATTCTATTTCCCAATTCTTGAGTCCTTATTTATTTATTGGTTATTATTGACATTATCATAAATTGATGAGAGAGTAGAATTGTTATATACAAAGTTGCTAACATTATTACATCCCTGTTGCTTTGTAATCATAAGAGTAGAACACTCATATACTGCCTTGTCAGGCTTTATACCCATAAAAAAATCATCACTTCTTGTGTTTGGAAGCCACTTTGGTCTACTAGATGTTCGAGTTCTTTGGTTACAAGAATCCATTTGATCTTCGTTTCTTTCTTTGTTATAAATAACCACATGATCTTCACTTATAACTATAGGGATACCGTTGTTGAGGATAGGATCATTGTGGGTAGTTCTCCATTTAAAGATGATAGGATGAGTCTTCTCGGTTTCGAATAGCTGAGATATCTTTTGAGACATCAATTTTACTACTTTAATCTTACCAGTAGCATTAAGGTGGAGCCCATGTTGTGTGAAGTCTTCTCTAATGGTTTCAAGATATAATATTCTCACATTATGCTTATTTCTCATTATTTTATGTAATTTCCTGTTAAAAATCTGCACCTCATTGTTAATACATGATGTACTTGATAAATCATGTCTATGTGGAGCTGCTACTATTATAACTTTTGCGTTCTTTGATTTACAAATTCATTCAGGTACTTAAGACCCTTCATTGTTTCGTTTCTATTAATATCATTAGAGCCTCCCCAAATTATTAGAGTGCCTCTATTTGAAAACCCTGGTATATCATTCTTTGCTAGTTTCGTAACGTTCTGTCACCTCGATCCTGGCATTATTGTTCCTGTAACTTCATATTCAGGACATAAGTACTTCTCAAGTTTACTAAAACAACCACGCATATGACAAACACCAATCAGTAAAATTCTCGTCTGCATTCTTATTGGACAGCTTATGGCTTTATTGTGTTTCGAGAATATATTTTTCTTGATGTGGTGGTTCTGCATGTTACTTGGTAACTCTGTCATTTTGGAGGTTACGGAGTGCATTAAAGCGATATGTAATTGGTATTACAGGTATAGGCAGTTGTTCTATTAGTTTTTCTTGCTTTGTCGGTGACTATCTCCCAGTTGTTAATTAGCTACTCACATGTGTGTTACTTCTATCGTCGGACGTTCTTGCTGACGTAAGGCCTTTATAGTTGTTTCAAACTTCTTGGAGCAGCTGGATTATTTTCTTCGTAGTTATTAGTTCTTCAGTTAATTCTTCCAATTCACATTTATATTCAAAACAAGAATTGTACGTAAATGGCTGATTTACATCTCTTATTTTACAAATAAATAGCCAACTCACAATTTACGGGAAGCAATGCCAGAGGCGCTATATAACGCGCTATAAGCCAACTCTGCCTGTATTGCAACGGCTGTTAGGTAACTGTATGGTTTGATAATGCGCGTACTTTGTACTGAATTACTTTGCATGAAACGGCGCTGTTTGTAATAACGACAAGACAGAGTTAGAAGATATCAATTGCATATTTTTAACGTCGCCACTGATGTGTGTTACGTAAGTTCTACCGCTAAATTTACCCATCATTATACGTCTGTTTGTAAAAAATAAAATAGTGCACGGAACTATGACAGTTTTTACTATTTTGGCATGCTTTTTATTTGTATTTTTTTTTACATGTGGTGAGGGTTCTGAAGTAATGTAAGTAACCATGATGTGTCATACAATTTATTTTCATTCCATGGATCCGTACAGGATAACAAAATCCATATGGATGTGGAAATAGTCTTATTTGCTTAAAAAGTCAAGAAGTGAATTTAGTATAAAAGTGTAAACAATTTTAGTTACTAGGCCTATTACAATATTTGAGGATTAAACATAACCTAAATTATTTTAATATAACATATAATAACATAAATACAATGTAACACCAATTAAAAGAATACAGAACTTCTTGGACAAAAAATAATTTTCTACTTCACTGCATAACAGATGAAGATTGGTACATTCATGTAGTTATATCATACACACAGCAAGATCTAAAATACAGATTAGTAATTAAAGAAAAAAGAAACATAAATGTATATTTAGTTTATGTGCCAAACTTTTAAATACTAATTTAGATCATATATATATATATTTTATTTATTTAAATTAAACTTTTTTGAAGTTCAAAATATTCATCCAAAGAATAAAAGGAATTTTCATATTAATATTTCTGTAAAATCAATTTCAGTGTCTTGGGATTATCAGACTCTATTTTAATATAAGAAGGAAGCATATTAAACACATTAACACCTAAATACACTCCCTTTTGGCATTTAGTCAGATTCACAGAAGGTTGGTGAAAATTAGCCTATTGCCTAGTGTCAATGTGATATATTTCAGAATTGAGCAGAAATTCATTCCTATTTCTTATCATAAACAAAAGAAGAGAAAGGGTGTATTGGGAAGGGAGTGGTAAGATTTCAAAATTAAAAAAACCCTTTTCTACAAGAGTCACTATTTTATCAACCGCTCACAATTCTAATAATCTTTTGCAACCTGAAAATCTTTATACTGCCCCCAGCACAATAAACAATAATTCATTACAGAGTGGAAGTAGGAATGGTAAATCATTTTCAGAGTTTAAAGCAAGGCAGTTAATCAGTTAAAACACAACTAAAGTTTACTAGCTAATGATGGCAATTAAGTTAGCAACTACAACTACATGTTTCAGCCCATCTAATGGCCATCATCAGTTTGTACATTTAGCTTCAAGAGTTTATACGGTATGCAAATAGACTGTTTGAAGATGAGATCTCAATCATCTTAATACATAGCAAGCCATACAAATTAATCTTGATATGTATAGTATATTATAGTATACTGTATGTTTCTGTGGGTAGTCATGTGTTGGGTGGGGCTACCTCGTAGTCTCAGGTTTGAGTGCAGAGTGGGATGGCGACTATGTACCATATGTGCTGACCTCTTAATGGAGACTAAAAGTGGTATGTTCCTTGTTATTCTGGCTAGAGGCTACATATGACCAGTTGACTGATAGCATAGGATGGAGTGGTGTAGCCACTGTTGTGCCAAGGGGGTCTCACAACGGGTTGGAGCGTAGCAAGTGTCTGGGGTATAGATCCTCTCTGTGAGAAAAAAATGTTGAAGGTAGATGGAGTGTTGGTAATGTGAAAGGGGTTTTTTATAACCAGGGGGCAGTGCAATGTTACTTACATGTGGGAAGTAGTATGCTCTGCTGGTGTTATTGTGGGTGACTAGCAGTTCGTGTTGTGGTGTGTATGTGGAGGAGTCTGCACACTATGGGTGCTAACACATTGAACAAGTACTGTAGAAACACCAAGTAAGCATCCTAAGTGTGGGTCACCATGTGCGTATGCGTAGTCTGTTGGATTGGTGTAGCACAAGCGTGAAATCTCTTGTTTTGGTGCACTATCCCACATTAAGCACTGTATATCACGTAACTATAGTGACGATTGTACACAGTATTTGTTCATGGTGTGTGATGCGTGTAGCAAGACAGTGTGGCTGCCCCTTTTGACCTGTCATGTTCCTAAACTTGGAAAATAGTGTGTGTGACCGCTCGAGGAACTGGGGTGGGTGGGGGGTTTTATGAATGGTGGGGTTCTAAGAGGGTGTCAGAGATCTTGTTTGGAAATATGGTCTGGATGTCATTTAGGTGATTATTTGTAATGTATTCTGCGTGGATATAGAACCGTTTGACTGTGTTAAGGTGAGCCCCTTTATTTTGGCGTTGTAGTATTTGCATAGTGTTGTGGATGGTGTCAACACCTCAAAGTCATTTTCAGAGTATTTAGTGATGCATGTAGTTTGACTGACTGCATAGCATAATATGCTGAGCTTAGTTTAGACGTAATACATTCAGTGTGTGTTTTCCAATAAGGTGTATTATTAATAAATAGTCCCAGAAATTTTGTTTCAATAGCTGTACAAATTTGTTTATCTTTGTACGTAATTTTTATGTCAGAGGTACATGTGCTTTTATTAGTGAACTGAAAGAAATAAGTTTTGTCAAAATTCAAGGAAAGCAAATTAATTTTGAAACACTTATATAGTTGTCCAAAAACTACATTAAGGCCACTTTGAAACTGAATATTGTTTGGGCTTTTAATTAATATACTGCTTTCATCAGCAAATAATATTGGAATAGCTTAGAGGTCTATGGCATTAGGTAAGTCATTTATGTGTACTAGAAATAACAGTGGTCCCAAAATTGAACCCTGCAGCACCCCATGTTTTATTATGGTCCATTTTGAGACTGTTTTAGAATTAAGATACGAGTTAATGATTGGAACTCTTTAATATCTATTCAGAAGTTAAGATTCGAGTAATAATTTAGCCTTACCACTTATTTCACAATCAGGTAGTTTAGACAGTAATAAATCATGATTAACAGAGTTGAAAGCTGTCTCCAGATCACAAAAGATACTACCAGCCATTGTTTTATTATTTATTATTTAAAATTTAATTTCTTAGTTTACAAATGACATTTTCAGTTGCCATGCCTTTTCTTTGTACGTAGCCTGAATTGACACAATTGCCCCTGAATAGAGTTGCGGCACCAGTTTCTTCATGACACTCAACATGACTTTTAGGTTATGTCACTGTGGTTGATGTCTTGATTTTAATTTATATTCCACATTATTTACTTGGATTGATTTAGGCAGTGATATAATATTAGGTAAATACTTGAAGGTGCTGAATTGCAGGTTCACAAAATATGAGTATTGTAACAGTTAACTGTCCTTATTACAGCTTCTGTTCCGAGATAACACCTGAATATGTTGTATAATAATGTTCCACGCAATGGTTTGTGATGTAGAATGGTGTTTTTATTTTTTGGGCTTTTTTCATGTGTGTGCTGCAGCTGTATTTGGGATGTACTGATTTGGATCTGGGCCAGACTATCAGCTTTCCAGATTGAGTTTAGTTCTTTGTTGTTTATAGGTGCAGCATTATATGCATAGGGTATCCTGAGTGTCCTTAATTGAAGTTGGCTGATTGGAATTAAGGCAGATATCAATTGCCATGGTTTTGTGAATGAATAGCATGTTATCAGAGCCAGATGCTCATGTTAAGTGTTTTATTGTGCTACCAAATATGGAAATGGTTATTAGACTGATGTGTATGGACTTCAAGTCTTTACATATGGAATTTGTATGTTCCATATCCATGTATTAAAAATATTGAGACTATGTGAAAGACAAACAAATGCACATCAGTAAAATATGTTTTATCATATATTAAATTTTACCAATATGCTTTGGTCGTTCCTGCAATTATCATCAGAATGTCATACAAGAATACAAACAATATACAAAAAATTGCACAAAATGTGTAATTAAAACCTCCCAATGTCGTAGTTAATATCTTAAGCATTTCCTTATAGTCATAAAATATAAAATTATATTATTGTTAAAAACAGATAAAATTGGGTGTGTGTGTCTTGCTTCTTAGTTGTATACAGTTGATACACACCCTGTGCTGTATATGGCTGATACACACCCTGTGTACACATCTTTACTTAACACATAAAATCCCTAAATGTAAAAGATTTGTGACATGCAGGGGAAGTTTTGGTATTTAAATTATGTGTGTTGAATGAGTAATTAATTTGTGCTAAGTATTTCTGGTCTCAGGCCAGGCTAATAGATAATTTAAAATATCCGTTTTTGTGTACAGTCTTCAGAATTTCTTATGAGTACTCCTAATATGAAACTCAGTCTCTAATGAATGATTCCCTTGGTGTTTAATGTTGCTGTTTCCAGCAGGGCTGTGTGTTGTAACTTACTGTCATTAAAAGGTAAAGCAGTCCCATTACAGGCCTGGACAGGCCCAGAGGGTTGCAGGAAGTTAAGGTTCCCAGATTTCGTGACAACGGCACAGGATGGTGGTAGGTTGTCAGCCAAACGCACCAGCCGCCTTTACCCC
>Ga0136643_10009036_pt1 | contig 14631 bp, 8 predicted proteins | sample TergutLab28metaG_FD_96883 | JGI IMG/M metagenome (GOLD analysis project Ga0136643, IMG submission 96883) | Labiotermes labralis P1 segment gut microbial communities from Petit-Saut dam, French Guiana - Lab288 P1 (version 3) (version 3) | ecosystem: Host-associated > Arthropoda: Insects >... | reverse complement strand
TGTACTATGGTTTAATGTCGATATCAGCGTTGCGAGGATTGTCTAGCCCCCCCCCCCCCCGTAAGTACCCCTGGCATGTTACACGGAGATCTTTGCGTTTGTATTGGTTGAAAATATTTTGGTGGGATGCACTTTGATGAAAGGCTTATTGGCGGAAAACGAGAAGAAGAAGGAGAGAATTTGAGAGAGGTGCGCACAAATGTGGGAATTATTTTGAAATTCTTAGTTTTGAGGTTTTCACGCAGTGATCTAATGTGACCTGCTGTAATTTGATGGAGACGTAGCAACATTTTTGAAGGACCTGCTGCCTGCATCTTTAGGACGAGGGATAGGCTTGGTAATGTGTACTTTTGCTGTAGTGATCGAGTGACGCCCATAAGGATAATAGCAAATACGTAGCTTTGGCCAGAAAACATAAAAGGTACCACCCACTTCATGTACTGAGACGGGGATGGAAAGATAAGATTAATATGGATCAAGGCAGAGAATTGGGGAATACGTTGTTCTTTAACAGCATGTTGAATGGTTAGCGTCATTAAACAGAATGTTGTACATTTGGGGAGCAAGAAGAGTTTTGGCTGAATGATAGTTTTTCAAGGAAAGTTCTGTAGGGGTTGTTAGTGGTAGACGTATTGTAGAAAGAGAAGATACGTTATATGTACCTAAGTTTTTTTTTTTACCATACAGTTGTGTTGAGATGCGGCGTCAAATTAGCGTTGATAGGTGGACGCACTTAACGAATCGCTGTGTGAGCGAATGGTGGTATCGCATGGGTGGTTTGTAATACTGCATTTAAAGCCCTTTTCATTTCCTTTTGTGTGTCGTACGAAGCAGTGAAGTGACCATTTGTTCAAGGGCCCCATCAATTCACAAAGTTGAGTAAGCGGTGTTAAGGAAACAAAGAATAGGCTATGTTACGTTCTGACTGATGGCAGACGGACACGATTTCACCTTCCGCTAAGAACGCCTGGATTCAGGAATCTTCTTTTGTAATCGACATTGCGCAAACCAATGTGAACCGCGAAGTTGAGAGCAAAGTTCGTCATTATCTGTCGGTGATCTTGGCCTGGCACCTGAGGTTCTTTGCTGTTTGGTCCGGTGTAGGATTTGTGTGTGGTCATCATTTGAGTTATGACACAGCCGTTAGAAAAATGATTGTGTGTGGCAGAGTATAAAACACTCTTGAATACCTACACGAACGATGAGAAAGTATACGAAATGAGGAAAGATCTGTACGGAAAACGGTGAGGATGCTGACGAGACTGTCATTCTTATGGTGTTCGTTGCCGGGTTCAATCTTGGGCAAGTCCATGTGTGATTTGTTGCTGATAGAATTTGATTGAAAATATATCAGTTTTTCACTTTAATTTTTCATTTCCCAGTTTTCCATATTCACTGGCCTCTCATCCAGGAGTTGGTATTAAGACCGTAGTCCTACGGAGACAGACTCTGTGCCACGAGAATTATGAAAAGAGGATGCGGGCTCAGTAATGAATCTGATGGGTCCAGTGAAATCGACCCTGAATCACTGAGACGCTGCAAAGGCAGGTTCATTTATTTTGTGTAGAACTGCTCTTTGCATTTTTCTGTCACACTGCAGGAATCGGTTGAGTTGAGTGAAGAAGTCTGCCTTTGTACAAGTCAGTCTCGACTCGACGTAACTGGACTCGATCAGTGAATGCTCGCGGACAGATAGTGTGTCCACGACTAGTAGTCATAGGCTTTAGTTTTTTTTTTTCCAGTTTTATTGAAACGACGTTGGTTAGAGTTTTGGTTTGTACAAATTGAACCCTCGGTTGCGTGAAAGGAGAGCTAAAGCGGGCGTGACAGTGAGAGGCACTGTAGTTCACGGAGTAGGCGTGCTGATAGAATATTTTTGGTTCTAGAGATTCTCAGACAATTCGAACTTATTCTTTTGATAAAGGCAGCAGTCGTTCATCGAAACGATGTTTGAAACTTTATTTTCCACTGCACAGAAAACACACTGCGCCATCGTTACAAGCAGTAATTGATTAGTGATGTTTACAAAAATGATCACTGTTTAAATCCGAGAACCATACGAAGTACATACATACGCTGTGTGGGCAGGTACAGGATTCCTTTAATGTTAAGACATGCGGTACATATTACAGTTTATAAGACTAATGTACGAGACGAAAAACATGTTAAAAGTAGTGAAATAATGAAGTCGGGTTTGCGGTTGGACTGAACTGGATATGTGACTAACCCCTTCGGTTTTGCGTTCATGTCTGTAAGCTCTGTGTACGGTAAAACATGGCCGCTTTTAATGTGTTTTTTTTGCATAAAATTAAGGTCCTTCTAAATTCTCCTCATGTCTGCCTTCTGCTTTTTGGTTATTTCTGTCAGCCCACCCTCAATTTCTAAATCTCAAACCGCTTTATACAGTTGAAAAGAAATTCGGTTTTGTGATTTTTCTTTAAAATCTGTCTAGTGCCATTAATTTTGGTGTTGTGTACCTTGCTCCCTACTTTGGTGTGAGGTTTAGTAATTAAATAACGTGTCTAGTTTTAGATGGATATCTTGTTAATGGAATTTGTATATCTACATGTTAGCTTTTGCAAAGTAATCCCATCCGATTCTACACCCGCCTCCGTTCAAACCTTCCAGACCTCAAAAGATCCCTGAAGTCACTCTGAGAGAGTACTGTATGTAACTGCCCTTTTCTCCATACACCTCATGTAACAAACTGAAGGTGGCTGTGGCGATTTTCATCAGTTTCCCGAGCAGTTCGATTTTTAGTCGTTAATTTTTTTTTTTTCAAACATTATGGCTCGATGTTAAATAAAACCTTGTATAAAAATTTATTACTCGACAGTACGTCAACCTAACGGAGCGTGGTTTGATTCGCGACTTGGGGCAGATAGCTAGTGTGTATTTGTGATTAATGGTCATGTTTTCGCAGGCAGTCTCATTATTTATTAGCCGTGTTTGTGTATCTCTTATCGAAGTTATCATGTTACTGAAAAGGAATCGTGCAAAATGCAGATGTTCGTCAACAAATATTTGCTGTAGAAAGGAGTTAACAGCTGCCAGTGCGAGTTGCCACAGCTTGCACACCGGCACCACAAAGATAAAGTGTCAACAGTTGTAGTAAGCCCAATAATATTTCATCAATAAATTTCGTAATCCACAGCTATAAGAACAGTGGGTAACGTGCTTACTGTAGATTTAATGTTTTCCATCCTGAAGTGTTATATAAATACGTGTTAGTCAATAACGCTACAGAAGAATAAGAACCAGCTAGATGCTACTTATTATTTTATTGTACTTCTTATAGGCTCAACATGTTTCGGGCACTACTATGTCCATAATCAGGAGCTCGCGACTAAAATGTTCATTACCACATTGGTCGTCTCGTTCTGTAAAGATGGAAGAGGCAGTGTTAATGTAAAATTATGGTTCTTAGTGGTTGGTTCTTATTCTTCAGTTATCACAATGATGCATGGTTCAAGACACTTCAAATAACAAAACCCTTTATTTTATATACAATAAAAATTGTATATTCTCAGGGCGATATGTTTCGACCTTTATTAGTTCATCGTCAGGCCCTTATGTGCTTACTGTAGGCGTTTGTCCCAGTCGACAACGCAATGTTGACAACGATTGCGAGATCATGCCTACTTTTAATTTCAAAAATCGTGCTATAAACTTTGTAACATTTAAAATCTTCACCACGATACGTTTTTTAAGAGGAAAACGAAAATGTTATACAGCTAACTGCATATTAATACTATTATGAACCGGACAGTGATTTATTAAACCGAATATATAGGTAATTTGTGACTAGTAGCTGTACAGTATATGTCATTGTGAATGACGCTGGAGTGTAATATTTCGATTGATGTTTTCAATATCATTAGGTTGTTTTGAGAGACAGTAAAGTATTGTACTTAAAATTTCATTTAAAGAGGGCGCTGTGTATGAAGTTATGAACATGCTGCTAAGTTTGTATAGTGACTACGACACGGGCTGTGGGAGGGGGGGGGGGCTACTCAGGCTTCAGTGCGAGGGGTCGCTATACTGACAGAGCTACTGCAGTTTGCAATTCGTTTAGCTGTTAATTTTCAACTTGTGGTAATTAGTTTGACCCATGTGGTCACTCGCCATGTTTACTGATTAATCCGCCTATTGGTTACCAACCAAATAAAATTACATGGCAGTTGCTTTAATACTGTGCTCAATATAGTCCTCTAATGTAACATTCGTCTCTCCCTGTCACTGTAACTTCGATTCTTAGGCTGTAATCACCAAGTGTCAATCATTTTAAAGGTGGCATGATTTTATTTAAAAACTTCATTGACAAATATACCGTATTTGGGCCGTTGGCTTTTGTGTTAAAGGTCAATATTTTGTTTAGTGTTGTTTGGTGCCCACGAGGTACGTGTGTAGAAAGTGTGTACATATTGTCCATACGTGTTCTGTGCTGTTTTTCACACCTCACTGGCCTCCGTGTCCATTTAGTGCTGACACAGTTCTGTTGTCGAATGTGCGGTGTAATGAAACTACGAGAGATGAGGTTTTCACTGCGACGTACTTCTGTGGGTTATGACACCGTGTGGTCTGGTAGGTGGGTTTTGGGAGAAATTACTGCATTCAACTTCAGTTTTAGCCTGAGCATGAGTATTTTCTTCTGAAACTTTGTACCCACCTGTCACTACTGTACTAAACTGACGAGAATAGCTTTGACCTTGACTGTGAATGCCTTTATCCGCGGCTAACCTTGAGGAGAGACCTCGTAGGTCCTGTACATCCGCACGGTGTATATGGCAGAAGATGCGAAGAAGTAACTCGGTAAGAACCTGTCACTTCCCATTTGTCGCCATGTTTAGGTGTTCAACTTTTTAATAACCCTGAACACACATGTTGGTGCAGCTGCTCTAACCGTACAGAACACGACAGAAAATAATAATATTAACTCGCACGCACAAGACACAACTCTGTCTCGTCTTAGTGTATTTTTAAATGCGCTGCGTGTGTTGCGTGTCATATCTGACGGTCTGACTTCCCCTTGCACCATCGCTGTCAAGGTCAAAATTGTTCTCGTAATTCGAGAGTAGGGTATGATGTCATAACATAGAGCAGTGTTTCTCAACCAGCGGGCCCTGGCATCAATTGTACCGGGCCGTGAGAGATTCTCCTGGAATAATTTTATATTTGTCTACATGCCACACCGTACACATAATTGTACTAATACTCTTTATGATTATGCCATAATTAATTATTAATACTTATGTTAGTTTAATTTGTGAACTTAAAAATGCTGGAAAGGTACTGACGAGTAAATTTGTTGGGACCGGGCTCTCGTCTTATAAAAAAGAATTTACCGGGCCGCGGTCTCACAAAGGTTGAGACAAGCCAACTAGAGCCACGCGGCAGTTGATTGTAAGTTATTATTTTTTTTTGATTATATATATATATATATATATATAAGCTATACATTTCATGTAATATAAGTTATATGCCTTGCGGAAATAAACATTTTTGTCGTGTAACTAACTGGCTGGCCGACGTCGAGTAGAATTCTTCTTAAGAAACTAATATTTGATCGTTTAGTGAAGGAGTGTCCTTGTACGAGTCGTTTTTCAGATATTCGACAAACGTTCGTTTCGATCTTTGTGTACATTTGGGGATGTGTTGTAGTCTTATCGGATCGACAGTGATACAACTGTCTCTTTTTTTTTTATGAAGCTGTACGCCTTGCAGACGTATGGGGTGATTTGATTGAGACCTGTGATGCCACTTGTTCTTAACGTCGACGAGTAGTTGGCGTCATTCAGCAACCGCTTTACCCCTGGGGAGGTGAGGCAGGTCTCTGTTTGTTTCACAGGGGGTTGAATGTGTCCTAGATCCGTTCTGGCCGCGGCAATGAAGAGAAATATTCCTGACAATGTCGGAAATTGAATCCTGATTCACCGGTTGTGCACCCGTTTTTAGTTCGTTATATTATTTGATTGTAGGATATAATGTATAGGTCAGACTGTGTCCGAGAATTAGTGAATTTTGTGCTTATAATTTCTAATGCACTGTGTCATTTGCTGTCAAATAACAAAGTGATGGTTTCGCGGTAGAGCCACCGAACATGTAATCCATTTATAAATGAAAAGGCCAGAACAGCACCAGTATTGCACGTGGACAGTTATTCTCTGTCAGCTGTAAACGTTAACGCCTTTTGTGTCTGATTTGAAACAACAATGTGTCAACTGTACCAGATATTTTTGATTTAGAGGATCGCGGTCTTTCGTTATGTGATATCGTATGATATGGTTGGACGGTACCAACGTTTCTGGCGAAAGCCTACCTTCTGATTCCCTCTAAAGGTAAAGGTAAAGGTAAGGCCCAGAGGTGAAATAGTGGTGTAAATATACTCTTTCTTTAACCTCGGTGCTAGATGGGGTGGGTTTGTCAACGCCACTCCCCGGTCGCTTTCCCCTCCTGGAAAGAGACCCGGCACCTCATTCCTAAATGAACTGTCAAAAGACCCATCCCAAACATTAGTACAGAAATGCGTTAACTTAACGACGGGGATACGTTCTGAGAAATGCGTCGTTAGGTGATTTCGTCGTTGTGCGAACGTGTACTTATACACACATAGATAATACATTTTAGCCCACTACACACCTAGGCTGTATGATATAGCTTATTGCTCCTAGTCTACAAATCTGTACAGCATGTTACTCTACTGAATACTGTTGTAACAATTGTAACACAGTGTTGTTATAATATTGTAATATTATAATCTTACGGGACCGCCGTCGTATATGCGGTCCGTCGTTGACCGAAACGTCGTTATGTGGCCCATGCCAGTACGTATCTAACAAAACTACATGGCCTCGCAACCCAGACAACAGTAACTTCGTTGTTCCCGTCGCGAGTACGTGAAATGTCATATACGGAATAAGACCGTGATTTTTTAGTGAAGCAATGGCAAGATATAGGCAGTGGGATGATCATAAGTATATAGGGCCGAATGATTGGTGTTGACAGGAGGGGTAGTGTGAGTCCTCTTTCTTGAAGACAGTGCGAGCAGAAGTTGAAATTCATTATGTGTGTCTAATTGCTCTGTATATTTCCCACATTCCTAGAGGTAAAAACTGCCAGGTTGGCTAGAGCCTGTGGATTATTTGCTGGAATCGCTGTGAGTGACAATCTTGATATTGGAGAATACTGAGTGTGGCCGCTACCGGGCTGCTATCGACGTCGGTAGGGGAGGCCAAATGTTTTTAAATGAACCATAAGATGCACAGGGCGTGTAGCACGCTAAACAGGAATGGTGACTGAACAAAAACAGGACCAAAATGGGAAGACGCACTCCATAAATTAGTAAACAGAGGTTGCGCTCTGCTCTTGCTTGTACCGTGACATTCTGAATGTTTATAGCTGATCCGAATAGCTTTTATGAAGACGCGAAAAATGCGCTATTAGCTGTTTAAAGCGCAGTGGTTACAAAATGTCTCAACCACATTTATTTGACATCTCGAAGTTAGCGTCTTCTTCAGCAAATGTGTTTGTGTTTCATATAAATCTTGCAGTTAACAAATATTTCGTTTCCCCCGGAACAGCATTAACTACTTGGCTTTTGTAATGAAGATGCAACCTGTTTTCCGTTAGGCGGGAACTGAATTTGTTGACACAAGTGAGATTACTGTCCGATGGCCGCGCGGTCCAAGGCGTGGGGCTGCGGTTCCTCCTCGTTCGCCGGGGTTGCAGTTTCGAACATCCTGACGCCATTTATGTCTGCATCTTGTGAGTGTTTCGTGTTTTCAGGTAGAGGTCTCTGCGACGGTTCGATCCCTCGTCCAATGGGGCCTACCGAATGTGTGTGTGTGTGTGTGAGGGTCAGTGAGTGTGATTTACAACGGTAACCCTCTGCAGGTACCCTGAGTAGGTAGAAGATGTCAGACCAAGAAAGAAAGAAAGAAAGAAAGAAGGAAAGAAAGAAAGAAAAAGGAAAGAAGGAAAGGAAGAAGGAAAGAAAGAAAGAAAGAAAGAAAGAAGGAAAGAAAAAGGAAAAAAGAAAGAAGGAAAGAAAGAAAGGAAAGAAAAAAGGAAGGAAAGAAAAAGAAAGAAAGAATGAAAGAAAGAAATAGAAAAAGGAAAGAAAGAAGGAAGGAAATAAGAAAGAAAGAAGGAAAGATAGAAAGGAAGAAGGAAAGAAGGAAGGAAAGAAAAAGAAAGAAAGAAGGAAAGAAAGAAAGAAAGAAAGAAGGAAGGAAAGAAAGAAGGAAGGAAAGAAAAAGAAAGAAAGAAGGAAAGAAAGAAAGGAAGGACAGAAAGAAGGAAAGAAAAAGGAAGGAAAGAAAAAGAAAGAATGAATGAAAGAAAGAAGGAAGGAAAGAAAGAAAGAAGGAAAGAAAAAGGAAATAAAGAAGGAAAGAAAAAGAAATAAAGAAAGATAGAAAGAAGGAAAGAAAGGAAGAAGGAAAGAAAGAAAGAAGGAAAGAAAAAGGAAAGAAAGAAAGAAGGAAGGAAAGAAAAAGAAAGAAAGAATGAAAGAAAGAAAGAAGGAAGGAAAGAAAAAGAAAGAAGGAAGGAAAGAAAAAGGAAGGAAAGAAAAAGAAAGAAGGAAAGAAAGGAAGAGGGAAAGAAAGAAAAGAATGGAAGAAAGAAAGAATTTGTGGTACTTCTAGTGTTTGAAAGGTTAAATACAAATTTGATCGCTGTTGTTACTGTGGCCGGTCTACGTCACTATGGTCACTATACGCCATGTTGCTGTTACTGATTGTGGGGAACTAAAAATGTGCGATCATGGTGTTTTCTCGATGACAGGTACTATCGTTCCTAACGAGAAGCTTAAGGAAAAATTTGGAAACTGTACCAGGAAGACATTCAGTAGATTCACTACAAAAGACAGCTACACATGGAACATCACACATAATACGGAAATTACTGCAGTGTGAACCTTGAAGAGTGAGCGGTGGGTTTCACCGCTGGTTCAAGAGAAATACCAGGAAGAAAAGGCCTGTGAGAAGACACAACCATATCGTATAATACTACTACTGCTGCTACTACTACTACTACTACTACTACTACTAATAATAATAATAATAATAAAAATAGCTTATTTACTTGCTGGATCAGCAGCAGAAGTGCCATTTACAAAGTCAGCACATGTACACAACTACACAAAAATAAAATGTCATTCTATCACATTACATTATTAGCCGAGACATGTCAGAGAAGTACGAGTAATAATATACATGTTAACCAACTTATGGCTCAGTGTTGGGACACGTGGTGGGAACTTGTGAATGTCGCAATGAACCTTCGAGTTCCGTAAAATGCGAAACTTTTTTGACTAGCTGAGAACCGGTTAGCTTCTGAAGAAGGGCTCTGCTCCATGGAGTAAGTAAGTTAAGCAACATACTTGTATGTGCAGTTAGTTGGAAATAAATTTATTCGCGCACACAGCATAATTATTTTTGCACGTCTTTTTGCCATTTATTTATCTCGAAAACCGTAAGAGTGACGGAATAAAAGGACGTGAACTATATGTTTAGTTTTTCTGTACAGTTTTTCGCTACGATATACAGGGGGTGCCAAAAAATGTGTACACATTGTAAGAGATGTTATTTATGTATTACTTTTCGAAGTTGAATTGAATTATGGTAGCAATGTGTAGTTGGACGTGACTTGTGTTCATCTTTTGTTATCGGTATAAATTGAGTATTATAATTATAATACAGTTTTTTTCCTTTCTTAATATGTGTATACGTTTTTAGGCACCCTCTGTATATATATATATATATATATCCGACGCGGGTTTTTCTTTAGACGTGTACGGAAGTACGTGCAGGTCTTCACCTAAAGTCGTCATAATTTTTGGTCAGATTTGACCAAAATTTGGGACTTTGAGACAAATTTTACTAATACTCCACAGTAGCAAATTTCTTGACTAATCCGATCTCTGTTTCTATATTTTTTTGACGCGTAAAGACTGGCCGATGGACGAGCGGGTGTCTTCATAGTTACGAACGCATATAGTACCTGGTGAAGTTTCTCAAAGTTGTTGACAGCGATTAATTTCAATGACAATTCTACTATCCATTTTAAAGGCATATTTGATATTCACGAAAAGTAAAGTAATAGTTTAATTTTTTTTTTTAAGTTTTCGTAAAGTAGACGCATGGTTTAATTTTCGTTGTACTTGTATAAGTTATAGAATTTCCAATAACTGACTGAGTGAGACAAAGCTTGCGAACAGCGGCGGAGAGAGGCGCTGCTGCAAGTTTAATTTCCTGTGGCCGCTGCCGTCCCTGATTCCTCCCCTTCCCTGCAACTACAACCAATTTCCTGGCCATCCGAGAACATCGACGGCCTAACTGCAGTACATACACGCGTCACGAGGGAGCAACATTCCTTCTGTTTCGTAATACGTTCGTATGGCTTCATTGACGTTTCTATGAACTTCTGCCCCTAAAAATTGTGGCCATTCCAAGTAATAATTGGAATCTCCACGCGTTGATGTGTCATTTGCGATGAAAATGTTTAGCAGTTCAGGTACGTTTACTGTTTGGGGACTTAGCATAGTTAAATGGAGGCGATCAGGGGTATACACATTGAGGTCGTAGGCAAGAAATGGTTCAAGAAATCTGTTCTTAATAGTGATATTAGAATAAACAAGACAGGCAATACACGTGTGACGTAACATTGAGACGCGTTCGCGTGACTGTTGATGTAGCGGGAAAGCAGTATGTATTAAATATTCTGAGTGTGTGTGTGTCTGCAGCCTTAGTAATCCAGCATGCAAAGTGCATGCGCCTTGTTGGATTGTCATCTGTGGCCAATCCGGCTGTACAAACTTTTTACACATCGCCTAAACATCACGATCTTCGGAAAAGAAAAAGTTATTGAACGTAAAATGTGTTTTCATTTTACCTGCATCTTTTCCCTGCAACATTGCTACCGTCGTGTACACCACCGGACGCGTGTGGAGTAGAGAGCTTACCTTCCGTCGCTCAGTTGGGTGAACCTGAAGGTTTTCTCTCAGGGTATTGTACATGGGAGGTCCCTGAAGGGCCGCGATCCAATCCACTATTCCGGCTGTCACACATACACATACTCCACACACACTTGGCTTCTTAGTCTTTTTATTTGACAGATGTTTACTCTGAGGTTCACAGTAACTATTCAAGATTTATAGCACACTAGGGGGTGTATCCACGGCACCTGCACCAGCACAGCTTCTTGTCACTTTCTAATTGAAAATGTATATTGAAATTGTCCAACACTAACGGAGTGCCTAAACTCTTGTGTCTTTCTACTCCAACTTCCAAAAACCGAGTCCTCCCTGCTCGCTCGCACCTTGCTGCACTTCCAAAGTCATATAGCCGTTACTGTGTACCAAAATTATTCTATTGGCCAAAATTCAAATTTAGAAAAACCCCACAGGGCGAATTCGACTTTTTTTGGGGAGGGGAAAATAAACCTGATTGGTTGCGCGAATTTAAGTCATTTGAATTCGTCCTGCGGGGTCTCTCTAAATTTGAATTTCGGCAATTAGAATCATTGTGGTACTTAGGAAGGGGTATGTGGCTTTGGAAGTGCAACAAGGTTGCGAGCGAGCAGGGAGAACTCAGTTTTTGGAATTTGGAGTAGAACGACACAGAGTTTGAGCACTACCTTAATGTTGGACAATTTCAATATACATTTTCAATTAGAAAATGACAAGAAGCTGTGCTGGTGCAGGTGCCGTGGATACACCCTCTAGTGTGCTATAAATCTTGAATAGTTACTGTGAACCTCAGAGTAAACATCTGTCAAATAAAAAGACTAAGAAGCCAAGTGTGTGTGGAGTGTGTGTATGTGTGACAGCCGGAATAGTGGATTGCGACTCTGCAAGGACCTTCCATGTACAGTGCCCAGAGAGAAGACCTTCAAGTTCACCCAATTGAGCGACGGAAGGTAAGCTGTCTACTCCATACGCGTCCGATGGTGTAGATGACGGTAGCAATGTTCCTCACTCACAGAAGAATCGAACGATTATATTATTGTAAATGTACGTACGTCTCGTGTAAAAGTGCCCGGTTTTCTTGTCAAATTTTAATGAAACTTGAATCTTCTCCACAGAGTTTCCGAAAAACACGCAAATATCAAGGTTCATTAAAACCCGTCCAGTGGAAGCCGAGTTGTTCCATGTGGACAGACAGACACGAAACTAATGGACGCTTTTTTGCAATTTTGCGAACAAGCTTACAAATAGTCTCGCGTCCGATGCCGGTTTATGATTATGACGCTGGATCTTTTGCTTGACCTTCCAGTTTGCGGATTAGAGGCTATTACGTGAGAGGAAATAGGATAACGTAAAACTCAATATAGGAGAGTTGGTTATGAGACTTCAGCGGGGCAGATCTGGCTCAGGGTCATGCCTAAGGCGTGCTGTGGATTAGCGATATTGAAATTCGACTTCTCCAGCCACATAGTTTATGTTTGTAGGCAGTACATTTTAAACATCCAATTTTGTCTCGCTGCACTGTATTTAACGCTTTAAAATGCATTGGTTACCATGTGTACCACCTACTTTGACATTCGAAACTCTGCATTTTTCCCACAACATAAATATGTTTCGCATGATTCTAAGAATAACGTAGCATTAACGGATAGACATTTGTAATGTTAACACAGTAGGTTTTCTGTGACGTAGGAACGGAACTTATAAGTATTATGCACCTGTAAATGATTTTCAAACTTGTGAAGTTTAGTGTCTATTGTGAAGATGTAACATACGACACAAAGATTTGTTGCAAACGGTAATTTACAATCCCTCCTTTCTGCTCCACCTGCCTTGCGGTGATTCCTATAGCGAGAGATTGTTACCGGTACATTAAAGGTACGCATTTAGTTACGTAACTCTCTACGTGCTAGTAATACTAACTAGTATTAAGCTAATTGAGATTTCAGTGGGAAAATCTTGCGGCCCCACATATTACTTATTTCATTGCTGTCCACTCTTAGTGTGCATTATAACCCTTGAAGAGCTCCTGGAAAATACGATTTCATAGAATGTGCACGCTTTGAACTTTCATGTTTCCGCAAATACACTTACATGTAAGGTCCACTAAGACACTAAATTTGCTAGAAGGTAGTGTGCTCTATGCTGTGCCACTTCCTAGTTGCGAACTGCAGTTGAAGTGTACTGTCTGGTCTTGTTTGTTACTCTAACCTTCTGCTACATCTTTGTAACTACTTGCTAACACATGTTTCGACAGACTCCACTTCCTTTGTTATTTTCGTGGTTCTATACCGGCTAATTTACAATAGATGTCTCACAGAGCGTCCGCACCTGCTCTGGGGCCCACCCAGCTTCCTGTTAAATGGGTAAACGAGGCTCTCTCCCCAGGGGTGAGGAGTCCTGTGGATGAGGCTGCCCATTCACTGTCTTCTAGTGTCGAGGTTATGAATGAGTGGGGCTTTGAAACCAGTCTTACAGTGTCTTGCATAAGGAAAACTTTGCCTTTGTCTCTATAAGAGGAGATGGGCTGAAGTCCACGTAAGGCCATAAATGGATAAGCAATTTGCAGATGAGCTTAAAAATCCACAGCGGATGTCGTTGGGGAATTTTATTTTATGCATTATTTTCGATTTTTATTATGCAATCGAAAACGACGCAGTCCTAGTGGTATAGCAGCTGCCTTCAAGCCATTCCGCAGCTAACTGTAGTAAAAGTGTAAATACCAAATTTATAACTGTTCAAAACGGAATGATTGACGGGTAAACGCGGGTACACATAAGTGTTACAGAATAATTGGAAAATGCTCCGAGAATACAATATTCTGTTGCTATGAAACATGCGTATTACCGTTTCGAAGCCTTCGCGAAATTTGGACTGATTTGTCACAACGCGGTAGTGGAACAAAGGATGTTAAAATTCTGTCTGAACCATTTGGCTTCGGCCGATTCTGTAGTTAGGACCGCAAACTGCCCAGTCACGCCACATGTCCAGGTTGAGGAGCTGTCTTTCTCAAGAAAAATGTTCCACCACCAGCCTTTTAGAAAATATGACGTCAAATGTCTGCATCAGATGGCCTATACACGTAAAATAAAAGTGGCGTATTTGCGTTTGAGAATCGCGTCATTGCGGCTTTCGTGACATAGAGATACAGCTCTACATGTTTTGAACCTGAGTGATCAGCTTCACGCCCTGGTCGCCATACCCGCAGGAAAATAGTCTAAGTTACCTAATGGATATGGGGATCGCCACAGTTGTTCTGGACGTAGTTAGAACAAAATTCTTGCTTGTGTGGGAAATCCAAACCATTCCATACAGTATTTGGTTTACGCAGAATGTAAGAAGCTACGTAAGGTACCCAGTGGACTCCTAGCTGTGATTGGAAGAGGGAGAAACGGGAGAATTGGGAAAGTTACGTAATAAGGAACTATTTAATTGGTATTTATTATATGATATTGTTATGAAATTGTGGTCCCGGTAGCTCAGTCGGTATATCAACTGACTACGGGAAGGACTGTTCGGGATCGAATCCCGGTGGGGACGAGATTTTCCGGCCGTCCAGACCGGCCCTGGGCCCCACCCAGCCTCCTGTAAAATGGGTACCGGGTCTTTCCCGCGGGTAAATTGCGGCCGGGGCGTACTGCTGACCACTCACCCCCTTCTAG
>Ga0136643_10009033_pt1 | contig 14632 bp, 9 predicted proteins | sample TergutLab28metaG_FD_96883 | JGI IMG/M metagenome (GOLD analysis project Ga0136643, IMG submission 96883) | Labiotermes labralis P1 segment gut microbial communities from Petit-Saut dam, French Guiana - Lab288 P1 (version 3) (version 3) | ecosystem: Host-associated > Arthropoda: Insects >... | reverse complement strand
TACACTCACACACACACACTCACACAAACATACACACACACACACACACTCACACACACACACACACACACACACACACACTCACACACTCACACACACACACATACACACACACTCACACACACACACACACTCACGCACACACACACACACACACACACACACACACCCACTCGTAATATTTAATACTTATTTGTTTTCCAATGCAACAATGGTTACACGAAGACGCCTCACTCTTACGCAACACGTACATTGCCTGTCTTGTTCTATCGTACTGTTATTTATTGCACTAAAATTACATTCATTATCACTGGCACGTAGAGCTGTAGTACAGACTGCTTTTTTAATTGGTTTTAAATCGCAGTAAATCCTTCTCTGCCACTTTTTACTTGCCAAAACGACGAAGTGTGTGTTGTCACCGCACTGAGCCTGCTTTGAAGAGGCAGTTTGTCACTGAAACTGAGTAGCTCTGTATGACCAGTGTATTGACTGTTTTCGCCTATCATTTTTCTTTTCGCTGAGGTAGCCAGTATTAACCCTTTACCTGCTAACGTGGAGAATATGGTGAGCTCCGAATAATGATGGCAAAGGGCAAATGGGATTTAACTCGGCGTTTGAAGGGTTAATATACGTTGAAAATTCCCAACAGTTTGCCCATTTGCTTTATTGGAACCACTGCAAACATTCCTGTGTTTGTACAATACATGATAGTCTAACAAATGTTAGCAGGGCTTTTTATCGTAGTTTATATTTATAGCTTCGTCTGTTTGAGGCATCGTAATTTCTTTCGTTGAAAAAATTCCTATTACTTGGATAATTCATTCAGGATATCTGCCATTAGACGAAGTCTCTGGACAATGTCATGATTGTTACTACTTCATAAACCTTTATGCTGGTACGTTTTACTGCATGCATCGCTAAGCTCAGAAACGTTAACCGTCAAAACATCAATACTTCTCATCCTTAAGCGGTCGGTCCATCGTATCATCAGTCTTCTTCCTGTAATTATAATGGTTAGATTCCGAAAAATCTGGAATTTATCCAAAGTTACTTTGTTTTTGGGTACTAGTTACTAAACACAGCAATTAAAAGAGTGGTCCAGTATAGTCCAACACAACTTTATTACATGCACATTTAAGATAACATAACTACATGTTTCGGCTTCTAGAAGCCATCCTCAGGCTTGGGCTTCTAGAAGCCGAAACATACAGCTAAGTTGTCTTAAATTTTCACGTAATAAAGTTGTGTTGGACTACATTATACCACTCTATTAATTATTAGATCAGTACACAATGCGGATGTCTTGCATAAAAATAAGTTATACACAGTGTTAAGAAAAGCAGTTTACAAACTTTTAAGGGTGTGTAGTACACACTGAGATAAGCTGAAATGTCCCAGTACTCTACGTTCAACGTAATACAACTTTGTTATGATATGTGCAATATAACATAGCGTGTTGTTGTGTGTTCTGCAGGAGTGCCGGTATAGCTCAGTCAGTTTAGCGACTCGCTACGAGCTCGATGTTACAGGGATCGAATCCTGGTAAAAGGTAAAATTCACTCTAAAACTGGCATTGAAGGCCCAGAAGGGGATTAGAGGTGTATTATTACTCTTTATTTAACCTCGGTACTAAATGGGTTTGGGTGGTCAACCCTCCGACCCGGCCGCTTTACCCACGGGAAAGAGACCCTTTACCCATTGCACAGTAGGCTGGGTGGGCCCTAGGGTCGGTATGGATGGGTGCGGAAAATCTCGCCCGTACCGGCATTTGATCCCCGGACCACCCAGCCCGTAGCAAATCGCTATGCCGACTATGCAATGCCGTCCCTCGAAACCCGGTAGGGGCAAGACTTTTCGTATCCATCCAGATTGGCTCTGGAGTCAACCCAGCCTCCTATATGATAGGTATCACTTCCCGGGTTTAAAGCACCTAGGGCGTGGCGTTGACCACCCTATCTAACGCCGAGGTTAAAGAAAGAGTACAGATATATACCACTACTCCCCCTCTGGGCCTTCATGGCCCGTTCTGGGTTGAGCTTTGCCTTTTGCGCTTATCTAATCAACTGTAAGCTTGGAAGCAAGAGGAAGTGTTGGTGATGAAACGTGTTAAGAACTGCTGTGTTGAAATGTGAACTTTAAAAGATAGGATTAAAATTTACACATATTTATTTGTAAAAATATGTATAAAATTGGAAATTATCTACATTTCCATATAAGGCATAGTTGATAGTGTTATGCTAACCTGTGCACATTCGAGGTTTGCAGCCTTTTTAATCCTAATTGACATTTTTCGGTTAAAATGCCCTAAAGGCAAATACTGTCACTGTCAAACACTTTCGTAGCGAGTTACGGATCGCACGGAATGGTGCTGTTCACTTCGTTACGGATCACACGGTATGGTGCTGTTCACTTCGCTACGGATCGCACGGTGTGGTGCTGTTCACTTCGCTACGGATCGCACGGTATGGTGCTGTTCACTTCGTTACGGATCGCACGGTATGGTGCTGTTCACTTCGCTACGGATCGCACGGTATGGTGCTGTTCACTTCGCTACGGATCGCACGGTATGGTGCTGTTCACTTCGCTGACCTTGTTTGCTAATGACCAAGCATTTTGCACTAAGAACTTTCCTGTCAATATCTTCAAACATTGTGTGCCCTGGTTTCAATGTAATTGTAATTATTTAGATTATTCGTTGTTAATGGGTCATGCTTCTTTAAATTGTACGAGTATTTATGATTGCATGGGTACTAATTGGTATTGACCCTACTTTTCTCTTGCTTCTTTTGGACTGGTTGTTTCCTACAGGCACTTTTGTTTTACGCTGGGACTCAAGACCCGCGATTATGTTGCCGCAACCTGTGTTTATTTTGCTGCAGTCATGCATCAGAACATGAATCTTTTTTGTCTACATTGAAACATAGGTTTTCCTTCTGGAACCACCGTGGTATGTCATTAATGTATTTACATATGTGCATTTCTGTTCTGTTTGTATTATCTCTGAATGGTTTGCAAGTGTCTTCTTATTTGTAGCCGGAATTAAACATAACCTATAATAGCAGTTGAAGAATAAAAGACCAACTTGATGTCACTTGCTATTTTTCACTTCTTATGTGCTCAACACGTTTCGGACATTAATATATCCATCATCAGGAGCTTGCGACTATTCTGTTGAATTACCACATTGGTCGTGTTGTTCTTGGTTCGATGTGTGTTGGAGTTTCGGTGTGGTTGGATTGGAGTGGTATCCGTGTTGCAGGCTGAAGCACACCGAATCTCCAACACACATCGAACCAAGAATAATAAGAACAATGTGGTAATTCAACAGAATAGTCGCAAGCTCCTGATGATGGATATATTAATGTCCGAAACGTGTTGAGCACATAAGAAGTGAAATAAAATAGCAAGTGACATCTAGTTGGTTTTTTATTCTTAAACTGTCACAATGATGCACGGTCCAATAAACTAAACGAGCCTGTAATTTCATATGATCTTGTGAAATTGCAGAGCTTGTACTTTTTTTTAAGATTGTCTGAAACGGTTTGCTTTATTGGTCTTCATATTGAAGCAGCAACCTAAACACTTTCAACTACATACCCCACTATTTACATATTTATTCCTTTTCGTAATTCTTTATTATGCATTTTTCGGGTTGTATTTTTCCCTAAATATTACCTTTACCTGCTACGTGAGCAACATTTAGGACTCAGATCTTCAGAAACAACGTTGATGAAATTGCAAGTCTTCCGGGATGTTAAACTCGGCCCTTGGGTAAAAATACCCCGACGTTTTGAAGGATCCTATTGGTTTAGTCGACAGGGTCAGGCAGTCCATCGGGTGTTCTTTTGGTACCAGGACGAGAGAAATAAATATATCTAATTGCTGTATGACAATGAGACACGGTATGATGTTGAGAAAAAGAATGTGAAGTAATGTATCCAGCAATTTAAAATGTTTGACAAGTGTCGTCCAATAATTCTGCCCAGCCGAGAGACCCTTACTTCTGTCAGTTTCTCTCTCCGTGTGCATCAAGAAACTCCTTACAAATGCTCACTCTGTCTCCTGTTGTTAGGATGGGAAGTTAGTACGCTATAGAATGTAGTGACAGTAGTCGATTGCTTGTACGGGAGAAGTCAATTCATGGGAGCTAGCAGCAAATGAAATTGGCTGTGTGTTGGGCAATGGCAGCCTTCATGCAACATGAACGACTGACAGAGGGACACACAGCGGAAGTTTACGCTGCTGTCAGCTTTCCCTTAACAGCATTGTCATAAAATGAAATAGATACTGTCATACTTAAAACACCAACTCCATCAGACACACATACGTCTTTAGGAGCTGTTAGATATATTGACATGGAGAGGTTTTAAGCAAATACCACACTTGCCTTGTCTATTAGTAAATCTTAGTATAATGAATTTTATGTAGAAATATGTGTATTTAATTCTGCATAGACAGTAAATGCTGTGTTATAGTGCTACCAATTCTTTGAAGGGAGAAGAAAGTTATTCAGAAAGGAGCAGGCTACCGGGTGTTTCGTAGTAAGAAATTCTGTTAGAGTTGTCGTTTTGTGTTGTCAAGATATGGCAGCACATGTCTCTTCTACTAATAAAGTCTCGCGCGAAATACATTCAGATAGACTTCTAGAAAATAAGCAGATATTCAAGCCTTTTTATCTCGTTAAATTACACTTTTCTGGAAACTCTACACACGACAACCAGTGCAGTAATTTAGCTTAATTGTTTATGTACTAATATCAGTTTAGTCCTCATAATAAAGTTAAAGGTAAAAAAAGGCGAAGTTCACCTTAGAAGAGGCCTTGAAGGCCAAGGGAGGCGGGATTACAGGTACAGCTCTACTCTTTTTTAACCTCAAACTAGATGGTGTTCCTTCCGTTTAACATCCAGGAGAGATATTCTGTAAACATTGTACTTAAGGCTCTTAGGGTCCCAGACCCGGTCTGCGTGGTTGCGGAAAATCTCGCCACCACGGGAGGATTCGATCCCCGAACCGTGCAGCCCGTAGTGAGTCGCTATACCGACTACAATATCCCGACCCACTTCATTCCTGCACTACGTGGTTGAAACCTAAAGGCTACTTACCAGCCTCACGACAGTTATAATACATTTTACACGTTTGTTATTAATTAGGTAAGAATCAAATTATTGCAAATTAAATGAAAATAAAATTATTTATTTATATATTTCGTATTAATGCGACTAAAATATAAAGTAGTGCTCGCTGGATTTTTGTGTCCGACAATTTTCCATGTAGGTTATTAGGTGCTATATCATGGGAAAGCTTGCTGCTTTGTAGGTTATGATGTAATGTATGATGGGGCACTCGTATCGTTGTCATGAAGAAGGCCGTCGAACATTCCATTTTCATGCCATTTGATACGGTAGTCAATAGGCGCTTAAACGAAATTTTTACGATTTTCTGCCCATTTTCACTAATGACCGTCCCGATGTTGTCCGTAATACGGAAGTTTCTATATAACGCCTTTTTCCGGTTACTGCTGCTTTCAGTTGCGTAATGCAGTACTAATTAATGGTAAAAATGTATTCCGAATCACAAACCTGGGAACGTAGTGGCAGAATTTCCATCACGTCACATATTGATACAGAGTTACCTAGTCGCTGCAGCCTAACTTGTGGAAAGATGGAACAAGATGTAATTTTGTGCGTCAAGTGTTACCCTAAGCTATGTTTTGTGATGCGTATCAGAGCCTGTAAAGGGCGGAAAATTCAAGAGGCCATACCATTAATTCTCGTACCGGTTGGATTTCCATATGAATGAAATGGATTCCAACACTTGCTGTTATAGCCTCAGGCTCCTTTAGCATAAGGAAGAAAATACGGAGGATAGAAAACAATTTCTCGTAAGTATTTTAATGTGGTGTAGGTGAAAGGTTTGCCTTGTGTAGTTTACACTGCCTGATGATGGCATTCTGAAGCTGACCGAAACATTTCGCAAGGAAGTATATAGCAAGATACCGTCAAACGTAAGCTGTTATTAACTGTTGTTACATCTCACTTCACCGTAATTATCTTTATTATCAAGTATTTCATTCGCAATGAGGTGCCATTAGCTCGCAGTGGAGGGAAAGCTAAATAAACCTGGATATACGTAAAGTGCGCCAGGCTATAACGCAACTAGCACTTCATTTTGCCCTTTCCATTCAGATTGAAGCTCCTTATGTACAAATAAGTAGTACTACAGCGCCAACGACACAACTAATACAGTTGCGTTGAGGGAAGTAAATTACTGCTTATTTACCGGCATAGGAAACGCAACAGGATGCCAACCATCAACAATACAGTTGCAAGTCAAGGTAATAGCTTCTACCAATATAAAAGCCCTCGATTTTATTGCGTGCTTTGAGGAAAAATGTGTCAAAAAACGTGTGCCAAAACTTGCAAAAATCAAAATGCGGGATACATCACCAGCAACAAAAGTTACTATAAAGAACGCTAAATTATGTATATAAAATTTTTGAAGGCGGTAAAGTACTGCCTGTATACTGTCAAAAGAAGCACAAGGGGATTGCAAACATTAAAAAAGATTATATGTGTACTTACGTGGAAGGAAGAATATAGTACCGACGTAACTATAACTAAGTAGAGTAGGGTCTCGTTTTGCGACGTTTCGTTTTACGACGATTCACTTTTACGACTTTTGTCAATTCGGATCGAACACTCCAGACTTTTGGTGCATCACTGTCGCAACTCAAGCCTCCTTTCTGTAATTAGTGCGCTTCTAGCTCTTTTCCGGTGTGCAAAGGTTTCTTCTTTTTCTATTTTGGTGCAGTTCTTTTAATTTGACTGATTTTTCCACTCATGACGTCCATCAAAAAAACAGAAAAGAAAAAAAAATTAAAACAATTGATGTTAAATTCTTTCTTGATGTCTCCTAAACCACGGCCTTGGCCTTCTTCAACAAAATAAAAAGTGATTTGATTGATATCTTTTTCAATTATCTGTGTCATTTTCTATATATCTAATTAATTAAATTAAAATTGTATGTCATCTTGTAAATAAATATTTTAAATTTTAAAATTATTTGCCTAGTTTGTTTGGCCCATGAATCTATCTCAATTTAAACCATTTAAATAATACTCGTTTTAAGATGATTTGATTTACAACAAAATATTCGAGAACATATCCCCGTCGTAGAACGAGGCCGTACTGTACTCCTTCCTTCACACACAAGCACATGTGTTTGTGTGTGTGTGTGTGTGTGTGCGTGCATGTACAGGATATGCAACTCTTGTTGCATGTTGCAATCTGGCCTAGGGGCTGAAAACAATTGGTTACTAAATGGTTACAAGAACATCCTGCACAGTTCTGTAATTTGAAAGGAAGATTGGAGGAACAATATGGGAGTAAAGAAAACAGAAAGAGAAAACGAAAAGGAATCAAAGAAGAGAAGATAGAAAACAAGGTAAATGCAGTAAAACAGAGAAAGGAAAGGAGAGCTGGAAGAGAAAAATGTAGTTAAAGAAACAAAAAGGTGCGAAAGAAAAAAATCAGAAAAGAAAGAAAAATGAACGCAATTATCGTCCCTGACTTGCGTATCCTGCTGCTTATAATCACAGTGCTTGTCTTCCGTCAGTAGCTAGACAGCTCTCATAACATGCTGACAGACCTCCATTATAATGCCATTTATTTTGCCTCTGCCTGTGTATAATTTTGCACCTCAAGAAAAAAAAGAAGAAAAATAGTTAGTGTGAATCATTTCTGGTTGCACTGAAACAGAAGGACATTGGAGAGGTTTAGTCTGGTTGCCGATAAAACAAATCGGCTGTGTTCCGTAAAACTACAGCGACGTCATTTGGGGTGAGAAGATTGCCAGGTGCTGCGATTTTCTACAAAGTCAATTCGCAGCAATGAGAAGTTAAACGAAGTGGCTTGAGTTCAACATGACATACACAACGACTGACAGAGTGTGCCAAATGTACGGAATGAACATACATTGCATGCACGTTACTGAATTGAAGGACGTGTTTACGTTGGCATTACCTCTGATTTGTTATGTTTCTGTACATTCTGTTTACTCTTCTGCATATTGTGTTCTCATCGCGCCAACTGGCACTCTTCGGCTACCGTGACTGAGGTTTATCCGTGCGTTTTCCTCAGTTGTAAGGCAAATGGCAGGGTATAATTCGCAAAGACGGGGCACAGCCCGCACTCTTCCCAGTTAGTTAATTGTGTTTTTCTATGTATTGTTTGTGTTAATTGTGTTGTTGTATTATTGTTTGTGTGTAAATGTGTACTGTACTACTGCCACCGTGTGTGAACCCAATTGCAGTTAACAAATATATCATATCATATCTGCTGGCCAAAGACTCGTCCACACCTACATAATTTGTGCGCGTGTGAATTCTGGGAATGTCTGCGGACTGTCCCTGTATTTACGCTAACTATTTTGTAAGCGGACGGTTTCCGTTGTCTGCCGGCCAGAATGGAAAACAGCAGACAAAGTCTGTACGTCTGGGCGTGTCCGCGTGCATTCGTACTTCCTTCAGTGTGTCGTTCGTTTATTTGCAGAAGTTGAGATGTTTTCGAAAGAAGACCTTCTTACTCTTATTGAGGATCTGCAGCGCGATGCATGTTCATGGGGTGTGCATTTGCAGATTACAAAAGCCTTACTACAAAAACGTGATGCGACTGACGTTCTTGCAAAAAAAAAATGTAAAATCAATGCTATTAAATTTGAAAAAAAAAAAAATCGCCACTGGCTAAATATCAGAGCGGTAGGCTAATCTGAGACGAGAAAATATTCGTGAAATTTTATATCTATTCTTCGGATTTTGGTGCCAATTTCTGGAGCAAAATCTCAAAGTCATTTTTCGTCATTTTGACGAAATTCCTGAAGCCATACATAACCTTCCTATATATGTAACTCACGAAGAAGGATGTGTCCGTACTGACCTCCATCTTTGAACAAACGCCGCGTCCAAACACGTTTCGCAGATTTTGGCCGTTAGTTTTTTCTCGTGACAAGTGTAATTCATATCCCGCACACACTCCAGTTGCATCTTCACTCCGCGACATGGCGGGTTTGCTAGGTCACACCAAGTATGTGTCGACACAAAACATTGTACGCGATCTGCACGCAGGTGTTTTAGGTAGGTGTGGACTAGGCTAAACTCGGCAGCGTCCTATAGTGGTGAATTTATTTCAGCTTTGCAAAAAGAAACCATAAAGTGTCAAACATGCTGATATTCAGCTGATCCAGCTGTCATCATGTCTGGCAAAACAAAGGAGGAGGCAGTAAGCGATTGTACATAACCTACCCAACTACAGTCTTTCAGCAGTTGGTGCTTGTCGCTTGGTAAAGAAATACCATGCTTCTGTAAATCCGCAGACACAGTCTGTATCTTGAGTTAGTAATGTACAGTCTACAACTTCACACCCTGTCTATACAAGATCATTTTAAATATTATGTTCTATCTCCGTTTGTTTTTTAATGGACAGTCTTCGCTTGCGATATTTGGAACTGATGTTCTACGCATTCTTTTTTCTTCCATCAATGTTATAGTTTCACCCATTTCACCCCTTTAATATCGCTTCTTTTAAGCACCATAACATTTTGATGCAAAGAGTGCTAGTTGTGAGGCTTGGAATTACACGTTCTTCTCCGTTATCGTTTACTTCCTCTGCCTATTGACCATACAATCCCTTTGACAGTCACGCGACTGCGTTAGTAGCAGAATTTCCGATGTAGGCTGACTGCCACTCCACCTGTATTTTACTGACACTATGGGACCAGCCGGAGGTCGGAAATCTAATTTGTGTGCTTCTGATCTGTGCTTGTAGATAAGACGTTCACAAAGTAGCGAGGAGAGAAAGGTATTTTGCTGTGCTAGAGTGAAGAATTGACAGGCGCGGAGAGGCATAATGCATTAAGAGTGGGTACAAATGAACCACTTCATGCAAAGAAACTGTGCAACACAGCGGCAATAGTTATAATCATAATGGATCTGTACAATGTGATCATAGTCATTATGCACACGTCAAAAATTCTCTCTTTCTCTCACTGTTTTAGAGCCATGCTAGCTGTTGACAAGAGTGTTTACTCTTACGGCTTATGTGCGCTTATAAACAGAGAGTGCAAAGTACATTATAGACACTTCCCAACTTACGCAGTAGTTCCGGAAGCTTCTGTGCAAGTCAGATTTCAAAACACATATGGGCAGCCAGTCGTGTAACTGCAAGATCAAATGCATTGTAAGCTGGTCTGTCGCAGTATGACCGTCTCGCCTTCTATTATCGCCCAGCAGTATTCTTCCGCCATCTACGTCTCATTGGCCTTTGGTTCCAACAAGTTTAAATTCGGCCCGCATTTGAAATCCTATTATTTCAATTTTTTTATTTTTTATAAGATTGGGTAATTATGAAATTGCGTAACTTGGAAATACATAAGACCGAGAGAGTCTGAACACGAACCGATAGCAACAACTCTTCGTAATTTTGTGAATACTTGAAGCAGAAAATTGTTCATAGAAACCACATAACGCGTAACTGTTGAAATGTAATCAAAGTGCCTACCACCACGCGCTATAGACGAAGGCACTGAGTACAACCATCGAAGGAGATTTTAAGAAAGATGTTTCTGGAAGTATACAACCATTCCGCCACAAATAACAAGTGCTGTGGGACACAGTGTCTGGTTTCCTGTTTCAGGATCATTCGCTATATTACATTCTTCCATGTGATGCTGCGTAATCTAGTTTCTACGCAGATTTTTCCCAGGTGCCATAGTATAAAGGAGTGTAACTCGCTTATCTCTACCCTGTTCTGAATTCTAAAAACAGCTCGGTGTGCTTCTTCCCATTTCATGAAAATACAGATAGCACTTCGCCGCATTTCTGTCACATATGACAGGCCATGCATAAATTCAAGCCCTTTGTGAGTTTTTTTTTTGGCTCGTTCGCAAAGTTGCCAAAAGCGACTATTGGCTTCGTTATGTCTGTCTGTCTGTCTGTCTGTCCATCTGCCCATCCGCACGGAACAACTCCGTTCCCACTGCATGGAAGTTAATAAAAGTTGATGTTGAAGGATTTTCGAAAATCTCTCCAGAAAATTCAAGTTTCAATAAAATCTGACAAGCATAACGGCCACTTTACATGAAGACCAGCATAACTTTTGATCATATCTCGCTTATTCCTTCTTATAATGAGAATATTTCAGACAAAATTGTAGAGAAAATGGAAACCCACATTTTAGGTTCAGTATTTTTTTTTTTAAATCGTGCCGTTTATGAGAAAATGTGGAAAGAGATATGGTAAAACCAGACAGCCCACAAATGACAATATAATACCGCTCATGCGCTGTGCATGTTGGATACCACAGGCTACAGATACACACTCAGAATATGTATTACTTTTAGCTTTTCCAATACAACAATGGTTGCATGAATGCGCCTCAGTGTTACGTCATAACTACGTTGCCTGTCTTGTTTGAGGTATAGCTGGGGATTAAAATGTGAATGTAAAGAATTTGTTAGTCCAAAACAAGTGACATTGCCTAGCAATATATTTTATAAGTACTTTCTAATCCTGCTGCTAGGAAAAATGGCACCTCATGTAGTAACACGAACAAAGCTGATTTATTTGCTACTTTTGTTTCTCAGCATACTATGATATATGACTGATAATCAGAGGGGAGAGATATACGCACAACAAATCAGGTGGAATGAATCCCTGTCAGTAGGTTTATGCCGAACTTTCCTATAGACATATCATTTTTTTTCCAAGGGTGACAATTAGGTAACCAATACGGTTATTGTATGCAGGTTAAGTAAATAATTACGAATCTTGTTTCAAACTTACCACCGAACATAAGACAAAACTTTCATTTATAATGCATCAGTGCTTGCGATATTTTCGATATGGTTACCACGTGTTTCGACTACAAATCTTCATATCTTCAAGTGGCTCTTCAATAGACAATATCAGGAACATAATTATGTTAGTTAATCATTATTACAACAGTTATGTATGTTCAGTTTGTCGAGATTATTCTTCGTTAATCATAAAATCTTGTTATGAAGTATCGCATTCTATTGTATTACCATCAAAGAGATATAAAAGTGTAAAACTGTGAGGGATCTTTATATTAATTACACAAATTTTACTTTTCACATGGCGGTCCGTATGGATGTTATTACGTAATTTAATGATATTAAATACATGGGTCCCACGTTAGTCCATATTTATCTCTCGCTTTATTTAATGTATAAAAATTCCTGATATTTTTCCTTTTGTACCCTGTGTTGGCCCAATTGATCAGTTTCTCATACTTGTTCACTTATCTGATTACATCATAATATTTGTCCTATCATAGTATGCGCACCATCTTATGAATCAATAATAATTTGGAATTATTATTACAAGAAGAAGTGTACTATGTAAAAAAGCCATTAATTGTAATTGTGTAAGCCGCGTTGTGTTATGTTTACACTTATTCGCTGTACACAGTCCGTATTTTATCATGTAATGGATTTTATAACTGGACGGTTGTTACTGTCCATTTAGAAGTCACCCACACTTACCCCACGTAATTGCTATCCTATAAAGGTTTTATGTTGGGATAAAGAGACCTGCAAGAAATTATTAGACAGCTCTAGCAGAGCCCGAAATTTAATGATCCCAGTACTTGCGAGTTTATGTATTTGGACTTCCAGCATGTCTACATAAAATACCTGAAGGAATAAGGGCAGAGTCATTTCAGGAGGCCCTTAGACGTCAAATAAATCTCAGAACGATTTGCGTAGGACTTTTTTGTGTTATGACACTTCTACTTTTGGAAAAATAAATCAGACAATAAGGTATTCGCGTATTCTTGACTTCCGATTTTTAGGGGAGTTTCTTATCATACTGAGCTTGACTTTAAAAGGTATAGCTGTCTGTCAGCAAGCAGGGATATCTCTGCAAACTTTGATGTTAAGGGATGTGATCTCAAAACGTTAAATGACGTAGAAGGAAAAAAAAAAGGGAAAGTATCGCATTGAAAACTAAATATAATTTCAACTTTGGAAAATAGGGATGTAAATTTAGCCATTATTGTGGGATGGGAACATAGAACTTGTGCCACAGACTGTCCACGTAATTAAGAAGGCAGCTTAAAAAATGGTTTCATGAAGACTTCAAAATTATCAGATCAAAGGAAACATGACAATTTACGCTGTTTAAAACATCCCAGGCAGATGAATGGAGATAATGTGAACAATGTACAAGGCACAGGAGAAAGAAAGAGAATATTTCAAACAGGAAGTTAATGAGCTGGAAGTTAAGGAGCTTGGTATATTAATACTTAGAGTCGAACACAGCTATATTTGTCTCTAGTATTACAGGAGGATTATAACAACGACACATTTCGGCCCTATATGTGGGCCATCTTCAGGTAGTGACTGGACTATCGGATCAGTTATACAGGAATGCGTGGAGCGTTCCTGTATAACTGATCCGAAAGTCCAGTCACAACCTGAAGATGGCCCACATATAGGGTCGAAACATGTCGTTGTTATAATCCTTCTGTAATACTAGAGACAAATATAGCTGTGTTCGGCTGTAAGTATTAATACACCAAACTCCTTACTATTGTAATAGCACAACGGGGATGACGCACATCAGGAGCTGGAAGGTAGCAGTATAGATTAAAGCTATTCGAGAATCTCGTAGGGGAATAAATGAATTTACAAAGGGTGGACAACCTATAAATACTTCTGTGAATGATTAGAATGCATATCTTGTGTGTCAGCACGACAGATGGAAGAATTATTGTTTATTTACTGAATGCACACAAGTTTAAATCTAAGGAAGTTACGCCGGCTGCAATACCTACACGTAAGCCATCGTACTTATCCACATTTTCTTTTGGGGTTTGGAATTAATACCAAAATGTTTAAAATATGTGTGTCACAAAATACTGGAAAAATTCTGGCACAATTAAACATAGAAGGATTTAAAAAATTGAGTTTTGATTGTAGCAACTTATTAATTCTGTTGTGGGAAATGAAGAATTGTCACAGCTCTGGAAGGAAATTTGACAGGAAGGACAACGATATTTACTGAAATAATTGTCAGTTTATTATACCTTTGTGGGCACGCGGTGGCACAGTTAATTGAAGCACTGCGCTACAAGCCGGAAGCTCGCGCAGTCGATTCCCTATGGTGTCACTGAAATTTTTCATTGACATAATCTTTCCGACCGCACTATCCTGGGGCCGACTGAGCTTCTAACAGAAATGAGTACAAAGAAAATTTCCTGAGGGTCAAATGCGGTCGGTGCTTAGGGCTGACAACTTTACCACCTTCATGTGCCCATAGTCTCAACCTCCTGGAAGCCTGTACAGGGATTGCTTAACTTTACCTTTATTTTTTTGTTATACTTTTAGCAGCTATATATGCAAGTCTTTCGAATGCTGAGAGTTATTTGACCGTGCATCTTCCTCATGAAATAAAGTGAAATGCCAGCTTGATGCAACTAGCTAATTTTATTAACGTATTCTTAGCTCGACATGTTCCGGGTACATACGCCCATCATCAGGAGCATTAGATGTTGAGTTGCAGCATATGGTTTTCTGCACCGAGTTTTTGGATGGGTGGTGGTCTTGAGAGCCGCTG
>Ga0136643_10009029_pt1 | contig 14633 bp, 6 predicted proteins | sample TergutLab28metaG_FD_96883 | JGI IMG/M metagenome (GOLD analysis project Ga0136643, IMG submission 96883) | Labiotermes labralis P1 segment gut microbial communities from Petit-Saut dam, French Guiana - Lab288 P1 (version 3) (version 3) | ecosystem: Host-associated > Arthropoda: Insects >... | reverse complement strand
TGGGACCGCTGTATTCGTGCAAAAGGGGAGTACTTTGAAGGTGATGGAGGAATTTAACATCCAAGGTAAGCAAACTTCTTTTTACAAGTACTGTCCTGGAACTTTTGGATACACCCTTGTATGCTGCTGAACATTATATTCATCTGCAAGACTTTTGCAAAGTATGTCTCACAGGAAAATGTTACTGAAAGTATGGTAAAAAAAAAATAATCCAGTGTTATGTTAAGACAGAACAGTATATGGAACAGTTCAAAACTATTGAACACATTCACTGCTGGAAAAAATGTTTTGTTTTTAACAGAAGAAAAAATGGAGGATACTGTGTCTTGTGGTATGGGTCGCTGAGAGCAGTAGACATTGTGTGTGACAAATGTATACTGCTGAACAGAATGTTCACGTACAAGACTTTTGCGAAGTATGTCTCATATGAAAAATATTACCAAAAGTTTTGTAAAAAAAATCCAGTGTTATGCTCAAGAACAGTGGTAAACTTTTGAACAATTTCACTGCTGGACAAAAATTTTCCGTTTTTAACAGAAGAGAAAGTGGATGATATTGGTACTCAAACACAAACCCCAGAAAATCTCAGCACCTGTTGGTTTGTTCAAAGCATGGTGCCAAAATCCTCACAAAAACTTTTAAAGCTAATTATAAAATTAGAGCTGTGCCTATAGATTTGGATGCTACAAACTGGTTTCAAGACTAGTTAAGACATGGCTGACATGACATAGGACAGAAAACAGCCAGAAAAACAACTATTGTTGTACTAATTCTCTTGCTGTTAACCTGTAACAAATGTATAGGACAACACTGTCCCATTAAATGTACATACTTTTCATCCAAAAGCAAAAACATCTTATCACAATGAACATTTAAATTTAATGTACTCTAGCCACAGCAGAAACCTGGCATTTAAAACACCAAATGTTAAAGGTTAATGAAGTTCCTATGCATGTTAAAGTCAGAAACTGGTGAGCAGTGAGTGCACACAAAATCACAAGGCTTCTGATGTATAAACAAAAGCATGTTGTGAAACACGTCCTTGAGATCTTAAGATCTGAATCCATGTAATTATTAATTGTGCGGGACAATGAGAGTTAATGTAAACAATCCACATATTATTTGTCAGCAATTGCTAGTATTTCAAGATGAGCTCCACTGTTTGAAAAAATACTGTCAGAAAGTACAAGACCTGCTTACAGGTTGGAAATAAGGGAGACTGAACTGCAATCAGAAAATTGACACTAAATTCATGATGGACAGAATTTCTATGTGATAAAGCTCATGTGACAGCTACCCTGCTCAGGGACACAATCAGAGGTACACTCTGTACTTCATAATGGTTTAATCTATTTTATAAAATACTAATTATTTTACCCTACTGAATCGAATTGTACAACAAAGGATACCACAAAAGGATACCATCATGTACAGTTACAATACTCCAAATACACTCACAGACAACCAGCTGAAAGAGCAAAACACAATGGTCAGCCATAAATAAAGTATTTATTACACATAAAATGAACTTTATGTAATATGTAACAGAACATCTGTCATACAGTTGCAAATATTATAACCTTTAAGCAGCACTTACATTAAGTGTGTGTATGTATATGTGTGTGTGTGTGTGTATATATATATGAATGAACCTAAAGAGGTGATGTAAAAATGGTTTTACATGCTCAGACGTTTATTAGTTTGTATCTTTGCAATTTTAACATGTGTGCAGCATTGTGATTTATGTGACTCAAGATATTTCTTTAAATTCCTTCAGTAGCAAAACACAATGGTGCACCTTACAGTTGAGATTCACTAGGGTAAGCAATTTTATCAGTTTAGTTTACTGGGCCAGATATATAAATGTATTCAATTATAATTTAACTTTGTTTTCTACTATACTTTTACCTGTCAATTTGTATAGGCATGAAACTTGGTATCTCACTTAATCCATCAAGCCATATTTAAAAGAAGCTTGCTCATTCCTTTGCCCAGGCAATATTTAAATCTGGTTTCTTGGCTTCTCTTCCCTTATATTTAGAAAATGTCAAGTAAGTTGAGAACTATAAATAATACCTTGAAATTTTCAGCATACCAGCAACTTCTACATTAAAGATTTGGTGACCCAATATTTTGTGATTTTGCCATAAACTATGAATACTGTCCACCTGCACATAAATTTCATTGCGGCATAATTATATATTGTAATTTAGAGTTACATTACTGGAAATATATCTTATTAACAAGACTAACACTGCACATGCATAACAATAAATACATTCTTGCAACCAGTATTATAACTACAGTAAAACAGATCTCTTAGTCTCTGAAAATATAAACTACTGACTAATGTCCCATTCCACTCAAAACACTTCCATTACAATACACACAACAGGAATGTTACATTTACTGTTAACACTACATCAGAGCTTCAGCTGCAGAATGTACGTTTACAAGTCAACATGAGTGTGAAACATTTTAAAACAGGAAACTTATGATTTTACAGAAATTGGACAAAAAATCAGGAAAACTTTTTTCTGAGGGGAACAGCCTGAAATTTTGATATCACTGTTAGAATTATGCAAACCTGAAACAAATGTTTTTCTTAAATATAGTGATGTTATTTGATTCACACTTTTTTGCATCATCACATTCAAAACTATAATCTAACACAAATTGGCAACTTTAACATTATTGCCATTCCAACAGATCATCACACACCATTTCAATTTAATTCTCCTACCTCTCTTGGAAATTACAACCATGTCATCCAAATATGTTTTATTCAGAAAATAGTTTGGGAAAAGATGTTCGGATATGAAGTCAGAAATAAGTGAGAAGCAAGCTAACAATATTCATATAGCCACTATGAGGCACACACACAATCATCACAGACCACCAGCAAATCTTACTATCTATATACGATGCGAGTTTAGTATGGTGGTGTAATATGACAAAATACATAAGAAGCTCCCCTTAATGTTTGTCCACTAACAGTAAACAATTTAAAACAATACTGAGAGAGTTATTTATGACTCACTTGTACTGGGTTGAAGAATTTCCTGACTAAAATTAGGTGTATGACCGTAAACTTTGCAAACGGATTCATGTTTGACATATATGTGTAAATTCTTGTATGTACGAATATTACTTTCATGGTATGCTGTGTGATGTTTCTTGTTCTCATTCTGTGATTATATTGTACTGTTCTGACTTCTCCCACATTCTGCTAGATAGGGCCTATGAAACTGATGGACAGACATATCCATCCAACAATTTCACAGGTCCATCCACTCCTTCATCCAACACTGACTCTCATCTCTATATTTCTGCCATAACAACGACACAATTAAATTATATAATGTGATTACATAATATATAAATTAAATTCCCTAACTGACCTTCTTCTTCTGGCCAACACTGTTTAGATTTTGACATTTGAATTTGACTGTTTAGATTGGTAGGTGGATATTAACATTTTGGCAGAACATACTACCTCTGCCCTCTGAATAAAAATGGGCTGATATTATTGAAACTGGTGTAACTGATTACAGGATTTATTTTAAAGCACTTTTTTTTTTAAGTTTCAAAACTTTGGTGAATTATTTCACTGAGGATTTACGAAAATGTTCGATTACAGAAAAATCACTCAACTATCTGTCAAAATTAAACACCTGCTTCAAAGCTGTGTACATCCTAAGAGGTTTAATTGCACTGAAATATTTATAGCTTCCTTTTCATTTAAATAAACCCTTCACATGTTATTAACACCATCAACATGTTACACCCATCATTCTTCTTTCTTCTGGCACAGAATCTTGCATTTTGCTATTGCAAGATAATGTCACAGAACATGTGACATTTAATTACAACGGAAAATAATGCATGCCTAACCATGTCCAACACAATGTTCTGCTACCTGCAAACATCTGATTTAATAATTACTACATTTTTTGTTTGTGCTATTTTTTTATATGTAAGAATGTAATGTGTCCAATGTGTGGGGTTTACTTTGTTCATAATTTCACACACACAAACGAAAGACTGTAAATTGTATGCAAAAACACAGCATTTAGTATGAAAGCATGCCAGACAGAACACCCACTATGACAGCTTCAGACAAATCACACAGAATACAGATGCTACAACACTCCTACCTGTCTTCATATTTGGATCTTGCATAGCAGCCTCTCGGAAAATTGCAGTCCTCGTTTCTTTATCTGCAAAGAACAATTTCCTTCACAAATGGCACTATACTGATACAACTTGCTATTATGACATCTACAGTCCCAGATGTGGACTGTTATTACTCACACAGTTTCACCTTTGTTAGATGTTACGAAAAGGAGAATTCTTTTTGCATGATGTTAGCCATTAATGCACTCTGCACCCAGTCAAGAACATGAAACTTATCTCAGGGCTTACTTGAGGACAAAACTCGAGTAACTTTTGACACCCTCCATTACTGATAGTGTTACATTCAATGATGATGTAGCTACACTTTGCTGTAAAACAATTTGGTACATTCACAGTGACTACTGCACTTATGGTGAACACTAGTATGTCACATCACATACAAATATTTACCCCCCCCCCCAAAAAAAAGTCATGATACCTTTTAAATCACAGGTTATCCTTAAATTTTTGAGCAGTTTCATCCCCTTCAATATAAGTTTTTTACTGGTATGGTGATAATTACAATTCTGTATCATCAAACTAAAATGAATGCTAAATAATGTTGCATCACTGAAATTAAAGAACAATTATATGCTGACTCATCGCAGTCAAAGCTAAGATTACCTAATCAATCACTGAATGCCAAACAAAATTTTATGTTCCTCCTCTGAGGACAAGAGGAGAATGTTTGTTGAGTGGCTCATTACCTTTTGGCTTATGGACATTGAATTCACCCCCAGAAAGTTGAATAAAAATTGAACAGCACTCCCCTGTATTACATAACCCAGACTTCTGGGTGAAATTTTAACACATAAACAATATAATAATTTTGCTGACAAAGAAAAAATGTGCTCTGTTACATTGTTGAAGTCACATATGCCATTGGTAATTAGACTTGATCACTGCTGCAGAATGATGAGTATTGAACAATTTTATATACTCCTAATGATTTCACTTCGAGAGGCAGTGTGTTAATATCACAGCAACAACTACATCTCTGTTGTTATTATGTAAACTGGATTCATTGCCAAGTTTTCCAATTCATCTTCCTATCCCAGGAAGCCTGTGGGAGAAATGAACTGTAGTCCACAGCAGGCAACAAAGGAAAAGAATATAAAAATTCATAGTAGGCCTTGGTAGTATCAAATCCAAGATCCTGCATGTAGGTGGGAGGAAAATTGCCTATAGACAATGACAATTCTTCTGAGTTTGGGTTTTTTTTGGGGCAACTATCAGGTCCTATACTGGTGGCACAGCATAGTCATTGTTCCTCCTGAAAGGTCTCCCTGCAAGTTGAAACACTGCAACACTTAGACCTTGCATGTGTCACTGCGACACATCTGACAAACATATGTATCGAACAACGTATATTCTAAATATGAATTACCTATTAATATTTTAGATTCATCAGCACCACAACCCTCTGGCAGAGGAACATCTTGTTCATGGTAACCTTCCATTTTCCATGAGCATGAAGCCACGTGTTTTTCCAAACTATCTTTTGGGACATAATGCTCACTGTTCAGTGGACAGATGACCATTTCCCTAGACTGAAATCAAAATAATACACCTGTGAAAGGAGAAGTATGTGACAGTAAACACATTCTGGAAGACAATATTTTGTATTTTAGTTTATACAACCATGCTCTCTCAATAACACATATTATAATCACAGTGCTGATGGGAGGAAGAATAAAATGTAACTCTTATAAAGGCTGATATATTTACATATATCCGAAGAGTTTGTAAAAACTTGGATTGTTAAACATTCCATGTTTTTAAATGTTATAAGGGACCATCATGATACATAAGACATGGCTGCAATTTTTCATTAGCTGAGCAAATTTCAGGTCTCCACTCCAGTTACTAGTATTATTGTTCTGCATCCAGGTTGTTAAATTGTTCAATGGTCCTTCACTGTCAACTTCCCATTACTTTAAGAAATACCATGTATTTCAATATATAAAGCATTTCATACTTCAGTGGTAACATGTCCATCAACTCATTTCACACATTAAATAGGATCAATTTGTTATTCCGTGGAATAACTAGGTAAGTGGTGGATGGTCCCTCATTATAAACTTCCCATTAGTTCATGAAATAACCATGCATGTAATGAAATAACTGACTTCAAAGATCAACAGTAATGTTTCACATATTAACTAGTTAAAGTGTAAAATCATGAAAAGATTCTATGCATTAATTAGGGTTTATTATTCTGTGGTAAAACTAGGTACTTCATGAAACAAGGTACTTCACACTTTGAGGGTAACATACACACAAAACAAAGTAACTTACTCCATGTAATCACAAAAACTGGAAAGAATGCATATTTGAAATACCAAAAATTCATCAACCAAACAATGGAGCATGTGTTTACTTATCTTCCTAATGCTACTCAGAAATGCTGCCTTTTCTTCCACCACACTTTAAGACTATGTCATATAATGCTGAATATGTTGATACCAGTAAAGTCAGTACTGATCAGCCTATGAAGATCATACTTATTACATAGCTTAACATTGCGTACAGTCGAACTGTTCCATGTTCTCGGTTATTTGAAATAATTAAATATATTACCAAACAACCACTTTGTATAGAAGACACAGAACTTATCAAATGGCTAAGTAGAAACTAAAGAGCTTAAGGTTATGTGGCTGTCAATATTCAAGTTCTTAGTTTTATTTGTGTCTCTATGGATGCATATCATGTATGTCATATATGGTGGTGTCATTCCAATGAAAATAATGAACTAAATATTTAGGGCCACCAGTAAAGGCAATGAATTGTATAAATAAAGGTACTTAAATAAGGGTAAATACCAACAGCACTCATTACACAATCTTACCTTACAGTAACTCTGGCAAACAATAACTTATTTTCAATTCCATTTCTTATAATAAAAGGCAAATATGATTGTAAATAAAGTGGACATAATGTATTACTTTTAAGTGAAAAAATGCCTCTGTGTAAAGAATGAGACGCAGTTCATCTCCATTTTATCTTCCACTACATTTGCACTGTGGAGGTATTATATGCAGTCTTCAATATGCAGTTTCACACAGAAATGGTAAGTCACGGTAGTACCCATCCAAAGAGACCCTCAGATGGTTTACTCCGATTATAAAAATATGACAAAAAAACAGCAAAAGAAATGGATGTTAAGTCAAGAAGACAAAGCAAATGATTTAACTGAACCTATAATTCTGCCAACAGGTTGGGCAACTCAGTAAGTTTCTTACTGTTGAGTTAAATTAGGTTTAGCATTTTAGTGCTCATGGTATGCTACACACACACACACACAATTATTCTCTGAACATCATACTTTGATGTACCTTTGTAGTGACATGAAGTTTACTCTTTCATGTTTCATTTTACTGAGAGAAAATTACCTCCTAAGAAACACACACAAATGTACAATGGTTAGATTTTAGGGTTCCATTTTATTGACAAATACTCATGGCGGTTAGCTCTGAATGCTTAACCCAAGAACGATAGGTTACAGGGATTCTTTTCAGTGACACAAAATATGCTCTTTCAGGTTTCGTCTTTCTGGAAGATCATCTACAAGGAAAGTACTTACAATACCAACGGTAGGGTTGATGTATTTGTTCATATTCTGTCCGTTTTACTGACCAATACCAACGGAAGTTTGCCTTTCTGGTTTAATCGACGAGCGCTGGGTTTTGACGTTTCGCTTCAGTAATACATTTACTACAGATGTCACAGCCGCATACATACTATACACAATTCTTGTAACCTACCTGCTCTCGTAAAGTGTCTACATCCCACCCTAAGATGTTTAATATAGATGTAAATTTCTCCCGCGAATTCTCAATGAAGCAGTTCAAACTGTCCAGCTGAGCCAGACGTTCTTCCATGTTGATAGCCATTGGTTATTAATTAAACAGATTACCAAAACTTGATTTGGAATGCAAGTAAAAGAGATAAAAGTAACACCTTACGTAATTACAATTAAAAGAACATACTCCTCCGCCCTAACGAACCCATACTCAATTTCGTACACTACTCAGCATGGCTCAGATAACTCCGCAGTAACCACGCATATAAAACTTGAACGTCAACGATAGCCATCGGGCAAAGCAGCTGTCCTGTCATCTTTGTTCAGTCAGCGCGTTCGTCTATGCAAATGCAACGACATCTCTTCTCACAATTTTTACTAACATAGCATGATTAATACGACTGCACGCCAGTAGGAAAAACATAAATTTGCTACTTTATCTCCAGTATTATGCCCCCCCCCCTGTTAATATCGAACCAATGAATGCATATGCAACTTTAAACTCCATTCTTATGGGGTATTGGCCTTCATCACTAAGTGTTGTTGCGCCTGAAAAGGCCACTATGTAGTCATGACACATTTGGCAACAAACACCCAGTGATCAAGTACAGTATCTGAGTGGGCAAAAGATCTCAACTGCACCACTTTGAAAGCCTTTCTGTGCATGCTGGATGAAATGAACTCGCCTCACTGGTTAAATTTCCATTGCATGTATCAGATTTTCACATCAGAACTTCTGTACAAAAATTACAAGTACTAAGACTTCATTTGGAGCAATCCAAACCCCCCTTCTTAAATATAATTCTATTAAAGAAAAAAGTTGTCTGTGGCACCACATTTGTATGGTTCATGACCCAATCTCAAGCATTCTTGATTCTGCAGTATTTAAAGCAATCTGTAATTTGGTTCATGTTTGCAGAAAGTGAGGTCTCTACATCATTGTTGCTAGAAATTCAAGGTTACTGGACTATGACACTATGCTCATTTGGAAAAAGGTACCCATTCTTTGGACGAAATTGCTGCATCCATCTGCATGGTCTAGTATTCCAAGTTAATTCGTGGTTCTACATTACCCTTGATCTGTTTACACTTTCATCACCATCTCTATATTCAATTCTGTTATACAAATGTACACAGGGTAGTTGATAAGTTTCATAAATGTGTTAAATAATGACCAAAACAGCATGCCCAGGACACAGAAAGAAGGAAGTCTTGAGCATCAATATATATGGTACAAAATTATAAATTTAACACAATGGGGATGCCTCACTTAAAAAAAAAAGCCTTGAGCATAGTCACACCTGCTATCCACAGAACTCTTTTCTGTGGCCTCAGTAAAACTGTATTAGGTGGAGATGATTGTGAGGTTCTCATGGTTGTGACTATGCACAGTTTAGTATTCTACACTGTGATGTGTGCACTAGTTACATATCTACCAATACTCAACATTACATCCCAGAAAACTGTAATTCCTGTGCAATGCAGTTGGTCTTGAAAAGTTATTGCTACTCAGTTACACAAAAAAATCTCCTATAAGTATGGAATCCAGACAGAGGTTTATTAGTGTGTTCACTTGTCCCTACACTGTCTGGTTGAAACTAGTCCACACTCTTCTGCTGGAGTTTCTAGGTCCATTTTAAAAATATCCTGCCATCGATACCTGTTTTCCAGATGGTCTCTGTGAAGACCAAAAACCATCATGGTCATACTTGTCAAGTGTTTGGTTTTAACATAAGCAATAAGTTTTAGAAGTACAAATATTTGGATTCAGGCAGGAATAGACACATTCCATGTCAGCATAAATCCAAGAAGTTCATATGAAGATATGTGAACTTATTATACTGTAACTGTTGTAAACCTCATACCTGTTTTAGTCACCTTTTGTGGCCATCTTCAAGGAGGTGTTTTTATGAAGGATGCATTACAAAGACAACCTATACTATGAACATATATAAAATATTAAATTTTAAATATGTGATTCACAATATATGCTAAAATATAAAATACAGATAAAATTATTTGTGCTAAATTTATGTGATTATGAAGTGTTCATGTGCTGTGTGTGTCATATCACCATCCACGTAAGGTGGTGGTGTTGTGTCTGTTGGCTGCACTGTGAGGGTGTTGTGACACACACATGACACAAACACCTCTTACTCATGTAAACTTAGCACAAACAATTTTATCTGTATTGTATACTTTAACATATATGTGTACTTTAACATATACTGTGAATCATATAATTAAAACTTAACATTTTATATATGTACATATGAATATATCCTTCATAAAAACACCTCCCTGAAGGTGGCCAAAATAGCTGACCAAAACATGTAGGAGATTTAAAATGATTATAATGTAACAAATTCACATATTATCATATGCATTTGTTGGTCTTATTCTCATAGTGAAGCATCAGTGCATGGCCATGAAATACTTAAAAATCACATTCCATGTTATGGTAACCACCATGTACGTTACTGCATCTCTCATCCCAAGTAGTAAAATAATCCGTGCAATACAAGCACAAACTGTTAAGAAATATATGTGATTTCAGTACATACCTCACTTACATTTGTAATTAGGGTATAAAAATAATCAGTCACATATGCCAAGATGCGTGTTTCCAATGAACAGAAACAACATGCTCGTACCTCTATCAGACACTGACAGTGACATTCTTTTACACAATTTGTTCATAATTTCTAAGTTAGGAGCTGGAAGACAGGAAATGTGTTTATCTATGAAGTATAATAATTTAGCAATTCTGAAAGTCAGCAATTCTATGTGTTGCAGTGTGTTACATTTTCAAAACTTGTGAATTAACAACTGTGAGAATACAAACGGATATCTCTCTCATGGGGAGTGAACCCAAAAACAGACTGGTGGTGTTACCTTACATGTACATTACAAAACAAAAACCAGCCAAATTTCACATGATTGATGATGGGTTATAGCATACAGCATGTTGACAGCAGATAAACAGCTAGTAACAAGCTGCATAGCCTAGTGGCCTAGACAGACAAAATGGCTGCAAAATATGTCTAAGCTACCCCTGTTTGGGCTAAGAAATAAACTCAGTTTCTGTAAGATGAATACCCTCAATACAATTTTCACTTAAACTTTCAAGACCATGCAATATACACATGTTTATAAATAACTTACCCTTTTGACATACATTTTACATCTGTATGCCAGGAAGCCAGTTGAAATACTCTTTCGGTAAAAGACTGAGCCCCATTCAAATACTGCCTTGAAGGGTAACAGGCCCTAGATTGCCACAAGTAGAAAAATAAGTGGCAAAACAGTTTCCCTGAGAGATGGGTGTAGGTACCATGGATGATGATGTAATGCTGGTTGGGGGAGGGGATGGTTGAAAATTCCCAACAGGCATCTAGCAAAAATGCATAACATATTTATTAATAATTGATAATGAAGATACAGATGTTAGACATGGATGCAGGACAACAAAAAACAACCTTCTGTAATTTATAATGATATCTTGAGATTGAAGCCTGATAGTCTACAAAGATTCTGCTGAAAATTCTAGAATGTGTCTTCCAATGACGTTCACAAGGCCTCCAAACCTCCCACTTATATTGCTACTAAGTGAGGAGTGTCTGTTCATACTTGCTGGCAGCATTAACCTTTTATGAATTGCAAGCACACCCCAGAGGCCCATGTTGAACTACTTGCACATTAGTCAATGCTGGGCCACTCACCATGTTCAGTAGTGACTCAAGCAGTAGTTAGGCATTAAACGGTTATTTACTACTCAACAGACTAAATGAAACTGCTGTAATTCTGTGGCCTTCATGGCTTGCATTAGGTGTGTCAGCGACTTTTAGGATTAGGCCTTGTACAGGAATGAAGATTTCCTGACATTTCAGCAAACATTACAGTTGTCATCTTCAGGGCAATGAAACTGGGGGTTAAAGAGGAGCAGTTACATAAATCTGGTAGTTGGTGGTGTGTTGTGGGTGAAGGCCTAATGATGGCAGTAACAAGACAGGCCATGTAGCATAACATAACATTGAGGTGCATTTGTGCAACCATTATTGCAGAGGAAAAGCAATAAGTACTACATATTCTGAGTGTGTAGTTGTAGACTTAGGTATCCAGCATGCAATGCGCATGATCGTTAATGTCATCTGTGACCTGCCTGGCTCTACAAAATTTTTCCGTATTATTTCACGAATGGCACGATTTTTGAAAAAAAGTTATGGAACATAAAATGTGTGTTATGAATTTCTCTCCAACTTTTGTCTGAAACAATTCTCATTCCAAGATGAATTCAGTGAGATAGATCAAAAATGTATATTGGTCTTCATGTGAAGTACCCATTATTCTGGTCTGATTTTAATGAAACTTGATCTGCTGGACAGATTTTTTAAAAATACTCAAATATCTAATTCACAAAAATCTGTCCAGCAGAAGCTGAGTTGTTCCATGAGGAGAGACAGACATGAAGAAGCTGTGTCACTTTTAACAATTTTGCGAATGCACCTAAAAAAGGGTGATGGAAAGCATAACACACGCATAATCAATGGATTTTAAGCAGGTGGGGAAGTGAAATGAGGAGATTTAAAGTTTCCCCAGAACTTGCTGGTCATGAGGAGGGAAGGGGAAGGCTTCTATCAGTAACATAGGATCAACAGGTGACCTTCACAGCAGATACTGAGCTATGGTTTAGATAATAGTTTACACTGGTTGAAGAAGTGTTATCAAAGGAATCATAAACATCCATGACTGCTGCTCATACTGAGATCACTGATTTCTGTGGAATCAAACCGAACCTTAAATGTAGGAAGAACTTGTATTGCAGTGCATTAAATTGCGTCTCACTGTATTTATAATTAAGTTCTCCATGAAATGACAACAGGGCCCCAACTTAGTGAGGTGGTAGTCTCATATGACAACTATATTGTACTCCATACCAGAGCAAATAAGAGCACTACTTGCAGAAATTTCTTGTTTCACGCTGTTGTACTATAAAATGAAGTGCCCCATGCTGTTACACCATACTCCTGCATAATGCAGGTTCCCAGGCATGTCAAGATTCATATAATAGGCGCTGGTAGTGAGGTAATACTTCCCAAGTTGGCAAATGCAGCCCAAATTCTAGTGCTACAAGCACAGCAAATTCAGATTCAAGAAGATCTTTTCGGTTCAGCCGGAACACACTCTCCGTCCTCTGCAAAAATATACAGTTTGTAATCAAACCATATTGTAATTAATCCCTTTAATTTTTTGTTACTTGCCAAAATTAAACAAGAAACTGAAATTACATGCAGGTAGGAACAATATTCTGACTTAAATTTGACTGTTTTAGACTTCAAATATAGGAATTGGTAAGCAGCAGTATTTCCATCACATGCTCAGCAGTATATTCTTGTGACATGGCAACACCACCTCACATATACACTTTTCTCTGCCTCGTCACATGTAAAAGACTAGGAAGGCCTATCTAGCTACTCTGTGCAAAATGTGACACTTGAGTCTCTGGCCTACCATTTTATCAAAGAAAATTACATATCACTAAAATTACATGCCTACCTGTAAGATTTTACACTCTTAAAAATATTACATTAAGTTGTGAATACTATGAGAGAATATGAGGAGCCAATAGTAGAGATCTTAAAATTTCTAATACTATGCAAATTACTGCAAACTATCATTTACAGAACAAAGACTATCCAATGGTAATTTGTTAGTGCTGACCATGTGATAACGCCTGTCTCTGAGTAAAGAATGATCATGTCATTATATATATCATTAACCTTACTCATAGTTATTATGATCATCATTGCTATTGCTGTTATTGTTACTTAAAATGTTAATGTTAATGTTGATTAGTAAACAATACTAACAGTATCTCAGACTATATGGCATCATATATTAGGATGGTTAACAAATAATACTTTAGAAAGGACATGGAAGACAAGGAAAGTGGTCTACTTACTGTTACTATCCTGGCATTTGCCTGTAGGGTCTGAGGAAAACAATGAAAAGCCTTAGGTAAGATACCTGGTCTTTGGTCTGAGATTTGAACATGGGACTTTTCAAATACGAACGAGTACTGACCAGTCAAACACGACATGTGACCACTCAAACATGATGTCTGACCATGGTTTCAAACCTTCAATGAACACAACTGTTTAGTAAAATCATATCATATTCAAAGGTGTATAACAGGCAATGAGGAGAAATTGAATATGTTTCAAATTACAGTTGTTCTCTGTACAAATGAAAAATTTCTTCTGCTGACATGGCATTTTGAAAGACCCTAACTGCAATGCAGCTTCACAGAGACAATGTTCAACTTCAGAAAATACACATCATATTTTTCTGTAGATTCAACTTTAGACAGTTAATTCTGTGGCTTTAGGAAGGAAACTGATATTTTGATAATACCAAAGTCTAAGATTCAGTTTCATTTTGTACACTGAAAAATCGTGGATAATACAGAATACGGTAAACACACTTAATGGGTTCAGTAAGGAATTCAAGTTGAAGTGGTAGGACCAAAGACTTATGAAATAGTTTTGTTTAAAATTTGGACAAATCAGTCACTTGATCATGGAAGAAATCTTCACTGAAAAAGACATCAAACTCAAATGCAGGTTATGAACATTTCTAGCCCATAGCAACAAGT
>Ga0136643_10009028_pt1 | contig 14633 bp, 8 predicted proteins | sample TergutLab28metaG_FD_96883 | JGI IMG/M metagenome (GOLD analysis project Ga0136643, IMG submission 96883) | Labiotermes labralis P1 segment gut microbial communities from Petit-Saut dam, French Guiana - Lab288 P1 (version 3) (version 3) | ecosystem: Host-associated > Arthropoda: Insects >... | reverse complement strand
TTCGAGAGGCTGGAAGAGTTTAAATATTTGGGAACAACTTTAACAAATCAAAATTCTATTGCGGAAGAAATTAAGAGCAGATTGAGGTCAGGAAATACTTGCTATCATTCGGTGCAGAACCTTTTGTCTTCCAGGTTGCTATCCAAAAATTTAAAGTCAAGATATGTATATATAGAACTATAATTTTGCCTGTTGTTTTGTATGGGTGTGAAACTTGGTCGCTGACATTGCGGGAGGAAAGGAAGCTGAGTGTTTTTGAGAACATGGTGTTGAGGAGAATATTTGGACCTAGGAGGGACGAGGTAACGGGGGAATGGAGGAGAATGCATAACGAGGAGCTAAATGATTTGCACTCCTCACCCAACATTGTGCGGGTGATAAAATCGAGAAGAATGAGATGGTCTGGGCGTGTGGCGCGTATGAGTGAGGAGAGGGTGTGTATAAGGTCTTGGTGGGGAAACAGGAGGGAAAGAGACCACTGGGGAGACCTAGACGTAGATGGGTGGGTAATATTAGGATGGATCTCCAGGAGGTGGGATGTGGGTATATGGATTGGATTGGGCTGCCCCAGGATAGAGACAGGTGGCGGACGCTTGTGAGTGCGGTAATGAAGCTTCAGGTTCCGTGAAATGCGGTGAATTTCCTGACTAGCTGCAAACCAGTTAGCTTCTCAAGAAAGACTCTGCACCGTGGAGTAAGTAAGTAAGTAAGTAAGTAAGTACTACTGTTTCTCAGTGCTAGATTGGAGTGTATGTACCTGTCTAACACAATTATACGATGGTAGATATATGTATAGAATTTATTACATAAAGAATAACCACATGTTTCGGCACTTGACATTGGCCATCTTGAGGTTGAGAAATGAAAAAAATTAGTAAGCAGCTATACTCGACTTTTGTTGGTTGTATGAGGGAGGTAAGAGGTGAGGTGGGCACTCGTGCCCGCCTCACCTCTTACCTCCCCACTGTATACAATCCACATAAGTCGAGTATAGCTGCTTACTAATTTTTTCCATTTCTCAACTTGAAATGGTCATTGTCAAGTGCCGAAACATGTGGTTCTTTATGTAATAAATTCTATACATATTTCTACCGTCATATAGTTGTGTTAGACAAGTACATTCACTCCAATCTAGTTTATTTATGAACACAACGGGGATGACGAACCGTATGATTATGGTTTCTCAGTGCATTTATAGATCCTTTGTTCTATCAGTGAGGAATACCGAAAATTTCTTTTAGCCTAACATAGACATCAGCACAACTATTTGATTTTAAACGAGAACGCGTAATCCTTTATCTACTACAGTAAACAGCTTAGAAGCATGGTAGAGTGTCGGTACTGTTGAAACTTAAAGGTTTGGTTTGTCGCGGAAGGCAAAGTGTGTGAATATGATGTTCGTCCATCACTCAAAAAGCGTATCTATTTGTACCTACCTAAGACCTTCTGCTTACTGGAATGTTAAAAGAGTGCAAATAGCAGGACATTTTTAAAACACGCTGGAGTCGATTCTCACCAACTTCTCGCTACCAGTCTGAAGCGGAAATTGGAGAAGCGCTTTACTCCTTTTGCTTCATTTCCGTTCCGTGACGTCAGGACGCCTCTCTTTTTAATAATTATTATTGTTCTACAATTTCCTTTTCACTTTGCCTTTTTTCTTGTGTTAAAATGAGGGAACGGTAAACGAAAATGAGTACAAGGAAGAAATGGCCTAGCATGAAACCGAACGGTGAAAGATTTTTATAATCTTTTCTATTCTGTCAGTTGTTTTGTTGAACACCGAGATAGATGTTGTAAATTCAAACCCCATTCTTTGTCTGTGATTTTTTTTTACATTATGTTCACTTCAGGATTAGGGTAAGGAGAAAAACTTTTGTTATTTAATGAGGAAGGCGTTAAACTGAAATATAACAACTTAAAGGAAAGATATAGAAAATATAACAACTTAAAGGAAAGATATAACAACTTAAAGGAAACATATAGAAAATATAATAACTTAAAGAAAGATATAACAACTTAAAGGAAAGATATAACAACTTAAAAGAAAGATATTACAACTTAAAGGAAAGATATAGAAAATATAACAATTTAAAGGAAAGGTATAACAACTTAAAGGAAATATATAACAACTTGAAGGAAAGATATCGAAAATATAACAACTTAAAGGAAAGATATAACAACTTAAAATAAAGATACAGAAAATTTGATACTTAATTCAGACACGAAATTTTAGTCAGAGGGAGGTGAAGAGAACACGAGTTGTATAGCGACAAATGTTTACGCTTGGTTGTTTGTGTCAAATAGGAGAGCATGATATTTCAACCAGTAATAATCGCGGGATATTTTGAAAACTTCCTACGCTGAAAGAGAGAAAGACAATGTGACACAAACAAAACACCAGACAGATTAACTTTCAGTGGAAAGTTCCAGCTAATAATATTAGTTTCTCGTCGCCGCCAATTTGACTTTAGTTCCGCGCGTTTGGTATTTATGAACGTCAAGAATGCTCTGTCCTGGAATGTAACCGACTGTAGTCTGGTACAAATGTTACAACGTTTTAAAAGACCCAAATTTCTTCGTCTATAGAGTAGGAGAGTTAAACCCTGAAGATGGGGGCTGTAGTTTCCCGAATACACAGCATCACATCTGAGAAGGCATTAATCTCCTTCATCACTACCGTATGACCTCAGATGTGGTATTCATATCTTTTTTTTTTTCGAAGGGCTGCCGTTAAGAACGTGTGTAGTCGCAGAACCACCCACATCCCTTCGTCCCTTTATGTACCTTGTCTCTGCAAAGTTTATGAATGTGTGGGTTACTAAAGTTTTCTGTGTATATCTATATAAGCACCTCATCATAATAGCTTACACGGATGAATACAAACCAACTAGATGCCACTTGTTATTTTATTGTACTTCTTATAGGCTCAACATGTTTCGGGCATTATTATGCCCATCATCAGGAGCTCGCGACTGTGATGTTGATTATCACATTGGTCGTTTCGTTCTTGGTTTGCTGTAGGTTGGAGGTTAGGTGCAGTTAAGCTGGAGTGGTGTCCGGGTTGCAGGCTCAAGCTTCAGCCTGCAACCCGGACACCACTCCAGCTTAACTGCACCCAACCTCCAACCTACAGCAAACCAAGAACGAAACGACCAGTGTGGTAATCAACATCACAGTCGCGAATTCCTGATGATGGGCATAATAATGCCTGAAACATTTTCAGCCTATAAGAAGTACAATAAAATAACAAGTGGCATCTAGTTGGTTTTTTATTCTTCATTTATCACAATTATGCACGGTCCAATAAACATCAGATTCAGCTTACACGTAAACTGGAGGTAAGGTGCCACGCATTCTTTGGAGCACTGCATAACGTATTGAATGTGTCATAATGAAACCTCCTCAGAATCGTCTGAAGCCTCTTGTGCTGAGACATCATTTGATGTACAGAATATTGTCCATATTGCTGGGGTTCCAAAGCCCCGGTCCGTGGGTCACGCGTGTCTGTCCATGGTGTGTTATGCAGCCCGCGGCCACATTTGCAAATTATGAACCTATATACTACAAAAGCTATGCAGTACTTCAAGCGGTGAGATGTACCACTCATTGTGATTTTTACACAAGCGAACCAACCGCAGGATAAGTGCTGTGGCCTTTGCAACAAAAGCTTGGACACCTCTAATACATACTGTTGAAGGTGGATGCAGTAGGTTGCTCTGAGATGTCTGAATTTTGCTTTCATTTGATTTATAGTTCATTAAGTTAGATGAATTCACACACTGTAAGATGAAAGCAGTTGAGAACCTATTCGTCTGGAATAAATAGCTGAGTTACTGGCTGTTTGGTGTCATATATATATATATATATATTTATTTATTTATTTATTTACTGAAATTGGGTTTCCACCCGGTGGCAGTAGTCGGTAGACTGGTACAAAAAGAGGAAATCGACAGCACAAAAGGAGAAACAATAAACAAAACAGTACAAATACAATACAAAACACAGAACACACAAAATAGAAAACAAAAAACAAATATAAAAAGAATATTAAAAAAACACATGTCGAGTAATTAGAAAACATCACAGAGAAGCAAATAAAAATGAAGCAACGTACTGTACGTAACCTACAAACAGCTACATAGCAATAAATCAATGAAAATACACACTTTCACCCAAGATCATCACATCATTTCATCTCACTACATTTCACTCCCAATTTTTCACTTCGCTGCACTTTAGGATGTTTCGTCACCACCCTCAAAGAACCCTTAATTTTTCCTCCTTTGTAGTTACTTTCCTAATCCTGTTTCTCAGAATATGCGATTTACAGGGGAAAGTCGCTTGTGCCTCTGCTGGCAAGTACCACAGTTTAATTGTCCTACTTACGAAGGACTATTTACTGATATCTGTGGGCCAGGTAGCTCAGTCGGTATAGCGACTGAGCTACGGGCTGGACGGTCCGGGATCCAATCCCGGTGGGGACGAGATTTTCTGCCCGTCCAGACCCACCCAGCCTCCTGTACAGTGGGTACCGTGTCTTTCCTGGGGGTAAAGTGCGGCCGGGGCGTGCTGCTGACCACTCACCCCCTTCTAGTGCCGCGGTCATACCTCTACACACCCTCTGGACCACACCGGGCCTGTAACGGGATCGCTTTACCTTTATTTACCTATATCTGTTTGGTACCCGACGTTTCGAAACAGCGTGGTCGTCTCATCTATAAGGAACGTTTCTACTTTGTCTCTGTTTATTGAGCCTTCGACCTTTGAAGATGAGACAGCTGCACTGTCTTGACACGTCTGGCACACGTCACCTAGAAATGCGGCACCGTGTCCCAAGAGAAACAAGACATCAGCTGCACCGCTACGAAAGTCGAAAACATCTCATGAAGGCGGTAGTTCGAAACTCCCGAATGTTTCGTCATTGACGCACAGCGTTAGAACACGTCAGAATTTTGTACTGTAACGTACTGTGACAGCAAATGTCTACAAAACATTGTAAGCTTTTATAGTAATTTATTGTGAGAGAGAAGACTTTACAATGTAGAAAATGGAAGCTGGAAGTTTCACCGAAACGACTGAGGCTACTTAAAATAACGTCATATCATTACACACGCAAATCTGTGTACAAATTCAGGTTACCCCAAAATCCTAAATACGTAAAATGTTTTCGGTTGTTCGCAAATTAGTGACAAGCCACTAGTAGCTTGGTCACATCTGTTCGACGGCTTGAAATAAATCTGCTACCAATGGACTGATTTTCATGAAATTAGATATTTTTTATTATTTTTCGAAAACCTTCCGAGAAATTTCCACTTTCATTGAAATGTGACAAGAATGACTGGCACTTTACATAAAGACCAACATAATTTTTTGATCATATCTAGCTCAGTTCTTCATATAATGGGAAATCCTTCAGACAAACTTTGTAGCGAAAATTAAAACACACATTCTATATTCAACAATTTTTTTTTCGAAAATTGTAACCTTTATGTGATAATGTGGAAAAATATTGTCGAACCGGGCGGACAACAGATGACAATATGGCGCATGCGCATTGCAAAAATGGTTGCACGAACGCCCATCAATATTACGTTATACGTACATTGCCTGCCTTGTTACTTTATCAAGTCAATGTAAGGGGCGCTTACAAATGAAGGATCGTATATTGCACGCAGTCAGAAGTTTCAGGAACAGAGTGAAAATAATCTGTAACAGGGAACGCGAAGTAACCCTACTCATTACTCTGGCTAGATACAAATTGTTCCTTGAACTTTTCAATGACTATGTTTGTTTTTTGAACCCAATGATGAAACTGACTGTCTATGACCGTAAGGCGGTGTATGCGTGGAAGCTATGATGGCATTCGGGTGGAGTAAATAAGAAAGACGACAAGCAGAATAAACGATATCCGGATCGACAAACCAGGTACCTTCGGAATAAGTGAACGTAGTATTGCGGCAATACTAACCTCTCCATTGCCTATTCTCTGAAGTCCAGACGCTGTAGTGTATAATTTGTAGCAAGTAAGTCCTTTTTGCACCGAGGTACGCAATTGTATGCCTGTGTTCCTGACATGCGTTTGTGTGGGTGGTGTTGTTCTGTATGGTAATTGTTGCCTCACATTGTTACTGTCCGTTCAAGTGAGGGAGTAAGGAGCGGAGAGGTTGGGGAGGGGGCGGGAGAAGGGATAACGTTAATGCAGTAAGCCATTGTAATGTTTATACATAAACCGTGGGTAGTCAGAATTTCATACTTTCACAAGCTAAAGTCTGTACCAAAAATAGTAACAGCTTATAGAAACAAGCCTTTGTATGGTGCATTATCATCCGTGAAAAAGCATGTGGTCCTTTTCTGCAGCCTACTCTTGTTAGGTCTAACTATTATGTTGTTATTTTTTGTATCTGTGATATTTAAGCTCTCTTATCTAATGAACAATCATAATACCTTAAGCACATGGCTTCAGAGACGCGTAGTTTTATGGCTAAATTCATACCTTCTGGATATTTTGGTTTTAAAGGGTTTAGATAGTTCCATAACGATAATATAATATATATTTTATGAAAGTTATTTGTGGCTTTCACCATTTTAGCGTTAAGCCTGTATTTGTTAATGGAAAATCGTATTATTCCTGAGCTTTTCCGCGTACCTCTGCCCTCGTAGGAAGCTTAATGGCAGTGGCTTATCGAGCAAGTTAGGGCAAGTGACGCACGTTTCTTGTATACCTTCGTGAGGTGTCCGGTTCGAATCCTGATTGATACAGTGTCTATCATGACGAGGTTTTCGTGGTTGACGTCAGCACCTCGACGCGATTTCTAAGATTGTACCTGAATTAGGCCTACCCCGCTTTGTTCAAAATTCTTTGTAGCTTATAAGCAATCATCGAGCCATTTGATCCTGTTTAATCTTAGGTACTAATTGCACTGTAATTGAAGCCTAAATAAATAAAATAAACAAATAAATAAAGCAATGGGATTATGCAAAAGGCATAGAGTATATTGGTCACATGAGGTGATATCCCGTTTAAATAAGGTGTATATGCACAAAATAGTAGTAGTAGTAGTAGTAGTAGTAGTAGTAGTAGTAGTAGTTATAGTTAGTTGTTAGTAGTAGTAGTTAGTGGTTAGTAGTAGAAGTAGTTGTAGTTAGTTGTTAGTAATAGTTAGTAGTAGTAATAGTAGTAGTAGTAGTAGTAGTAGTTAGTGTTTAGTAGTAGTAGTTAGTGGTAGTAGTAGTAGTAGTAGTAGTAGTAGTAGTAGTAGCAGCAGCTTCCAGTATCGTGTTAAATGCTTGAGAAAGTTGAATATCAGTTTTCTAATGTGTTCATCACATAAGCGTTATTCTGAAATTGGCAAGATAAGTGAAACAAACAGCCAAGGGAACAGTTGGTGATCTGTTCAGTGCTGTAACTGACAACATCTGTACTGTCATCCATAACTTCGTGGCAAAGCCCCATTTTTATAGGTGAACTGCTTGTGATGTGGCACCAGCTGGCTGCCGGCGTTAAGCTTGTTCACTCTGCGACAAATATGGAGAAGTTTAAACTACGCCTAGTCTGCTTGGATGGGCTCCGTATTATAGTCAGAAACAGATCTACAATTCGATGAATTACAGACTGAAGCTGAGAAATGTTCCGCAGAATCAGATTTCAGAGGAAATGAACTACAGAACTGACTGTCAAGTAAAATCGCGTAGACATTCTCTATCTTAACTCAACTTGCTGCAAGATTTTGTGCTCTTTCTACAAGAACATTCCATTATCAACTTTATGTTGTTTTGTCTGTAAAGAAAACATCTTGTGTTATTTATCACAGTGCTAGCACACAGTTGCTGTTGTTAAAAGGTAAAGGAAGAAACATGAATGTTACGGTGCACGCCTTGAAGTTGTATGAGGGAATGGAGGTGTAGCCTCTTGCATTCTTGACGTCGGCATCGGGTTTAGGTGAGTGACCAGCTTCCCGTTTTGGCTGTTGGTTCCCAGAGCTGGACTGGACATTTTGGAGAAGACGAAATATCTTGCTTGTACTGGGAACTCAATTGGCTAGAGCAGACTGCAATCGCAAGTAATTAGTAATTTAGGAGGAATTTTTCACTGATCACTTGAAAGACGAAAGAAACCAAGATAAGTGGAGGTAATGTTTATACACGAAGTTTTAACTGAGTAGCATAGACAGAATTTGGAATTCATCTCAAGCAAGCACCCTTGTTTTTCCTTTATTTTCCCCATAATTCCTTCCTTCTTTTATTTCCTGCCTGTTTCTCCCTTTTATTTTCTTGCTTTTAAAATATTTTCCGAAAAAACTTTCTCACGTAACAGTAGGTATATCTGGCTTTCCAGGTCCGATCTCCTTGTTCGGCCTCCTTTAGCCTCACGCTCTGTGACAACATGACCTGTGCCTTGTAATAATAACTGGATTTTTCCCCCATGGCTCAACAGCCCCCTCTGGGCTATAACCTTCTCACTACCGAGGTTTCACGATCACACTCACACACACCACACTCGGTAGGACTCCTCTGGACGAGTGATCAGCCCGTCACAGAGGCCTCTACCTAACAACACACAACACTCACAAGAGATAGACATCCCTACCCCAGTCGGGATTCGAACCTGCAATCCCAGGAAGCGACGGACCGTAGACCCACGCATTAGAGAGCGCGGCCACTGGGATCGGCTTCGTCTTCTTATGTCGTTCAAAACGAAGTACTTCGTGTTCTTTGTAAACCTATGTACGTGTGTGAGACTCGGTAATAAAAACGTGCGATATGTCTACCAAATTACCTGTGATCCATCATTCACAGGTGGAAGGACTTCCTCTGGTGGTAATATGACACTTAGCTTGCTGCATGTCAAACGTAGCAAGCTAAAGTGTATTACTTTACCACAAGAAACTTAGCTAAGAAGCATGGTCGTGTAGTCTTTGATTTGCCACTTTGTCATGGAAGTAATCTGTGCTCTTCAAGGAATTTGTGATTGGCGAATTGGTTATTTTCCATAGTATCTAACTAAATAGCATCTCTAATTTTAATCTTGGCGGGAGTAATTTGTCCTTGTGTAGTTATGTTAACTATGTGAAGGCCGAAGGTCCATACGACGCGGCCAACACATCAAGTCTCCTTTTCAAAAACCAGTCGATTAAGTCTGTGCAGGGAAGTGATCTCACTTGGCGGTGGGAATGGCACGAGAATCGGAAATACAGTGTGTGTGGGCCGAACGTGGGCTGAGATGTGAAAGTTGATGGCACTGCTAAGCTTTTGAGTGCTGAAAGAACCCCAATCTAAAATTGAAAAAGCAGCATAAAACTGAATTTTGTAAGGCAAAAATATTACAGCGACAAATAGAATCAGTAATTTAGAATTTTTCTAAACTGTATTTTCCTTTTCCTTTTATTCTTTCCTCCTTAATTTCCTTCTTTCTTTTCTTCGAGTGTTTTATCTCTTCTGTGCCTTATGCTTTTGTGTTTGTAAAAGATGAAGTGTTGTGAATTGATTCTTTACATTAGTAAATTAGAAAAAGAAGAAGAAAGCTGTTATCCTACCTGAAATTAATTAATAAATGATATTCATGACGGTAGACTTAGTCATGACATAAAAAACTGTTATAATCATCTAGATGAACTTAGAGGATTTATAATTGTATCTTAACTTCTCAAGACAAGGCAAGACAATTCACAATTAATAACACAACCAAGCCATCCTGTTTATGGTCCTACCTGCTTAACGTTTGCGTTCGGAGTGCAAGTGTAAAGCTTCTTTACAAACCTGCTCCCTCACTCTCTCTCCGTGTACGACCCATTTGTTTTGATACTTCCAATTTTTTTTCTGTGGCTCTCCGACCCGTATCCAGGTCATGGCGTCCCCTTACGGGGCTTCGCGATCACACTCAGTCGCACCACAGTCGGTAGGACTCCTCTGGACAAATGATTAACCCGACGCAAAGACCACTACCTGACAACACACAACAGTCAAAACAGACAGACATCCATGCCCCCACGAGGGATTCGAACTCACAATTCCAACAAGCGAGCGGACACAGACCCACGCCTTAAACCGCGCGGCCACCAGAATCGGAAATTCTGTATATCGTTCCGTAAATTTGGTGTTTCTGATTGGTTTGTTTCCGCACATTGAATTAATACCATTTTCTAATGAACACAAACTAAACTTCTCAATTATCACATTTGCCTGCCTCTTATCCTGTTGTATGTTGGAAGGACAGCATGCAGTATGGACCGTGTCATTACGAGAGAGATGAATATCGTGCTACATTTGTTCACGTCTGCAGTGGCTGACGAAAATAACGAACTTTAATGAAACTACGTAGCCGTTTGAATGACAAGTTACTCAACGAACAGGTAATGTAACACTAGCGTTGACTACAGCTTGTTGCAATAAATGAGCATAACTGCTTGCTGTGTGCTGCTGAGCTACGCGTCATTCTCCACACAGTGCAAGTATCGGGTGTAGAACAAGAATGCTTTTATGGAGAATTTACGTCGCCGGCAACCACTAAATTTACTTTGGTCTTCGTGTACAACTGACGACGTTTTTGGCCAATTTTAATCAAATCTGCGAGTTCCTCGACAGACTTTCATGAAATTGTGGGTTTTGTAATGTGTGGATGTTTTGAAAATTGTGTGGGTGTTTTGGTAATATGTGTAATTATATTTACCGTTTTTTTGTATTGTTTCGTTTATGTATATTTATTCTTATTTGTTACTAGTGTAAGGACTACTGCCACTGAGTGAAAACTCAATTGCATTAGTAATAAGGTAAAGCAGTCCCGTTACAGACCCGGAGGAGCCCAGAGGGTTCCAGGAAGTTAAGGTTCCCAGATTTCGTGACAACGGCACAGGATGGTGGTAAGGTTATCAGCCATATGCACCGGCCGCTTTTACCCCCAGGAAATACTCCTGGTACTCATTTCTGTTAGAGGCTGAGTCGATCTCGCGGCCATAGTGCGATCGAAAGGATTTTATGTCACTAAAAAATCCACTGACACCAGCTGGGATCGAACCAGCGAACTTCCGATTTGTAGCACAGCACCTTAACCACTGTGCCACCGCGGTACCCCCAATTGCAGTAGTAAATAATAATAATAATAATAAATTCCCACACGTCAATTTTGCTGAAATCCGTTCAGTGGTAGCTGCGCTGATATATGCGGGAAAACGGGCAGCCAGACGGATATTAATTTGGAAATAGGCGCTTTTCGCGGCTATAAGGAGTGGCCAGTTTTAATGTTCGTAAGTGGATAAAGGTGTAGGAGCGTTGAAAGAGAAGCAACAGGAGAGTACAAAAATTAGAGTGTTAACTTCGTCACTCAACTTCATGAAATATTAATAATTAAATGTAATTCAAGAGAACTGCTTACTAAAAAATGGCTTTACGCCTCGCGGCCACTGGGATCGGCATTTATTACGTCTTATTTTCCAAACACCTACGAATATTACGTCTAATTCCCGTGGATGCGAGAAACAATATGGCTTCTTCTGGCCAACAAAAACTCGGCGTGGGATGACTAATCCCTTGTATGAATTCAGAATTATTTTCATTTCGCAACAAATTGTAAGATTCTGCTGGCAGCGCTCACACATGGTGTTTATGGAAGTCGTGCTGTTAGAATCGATCATATTCGTAAAGCAGTACATAAATCGTTAACTGAAACGCTCTAATGCTGTATTAGCGTCGTTCGTGACTGCGCTGCCTGGGTTGCTTAGCATCAACGGACACACCGACATCTGCCGTCCTTGTCTCTGCCATGTCCGGTCCGGACAATCCTGTAACCATCCGGTCTGGTACACAAAGGTTTTGGTGCGACAAGTGTTATATGCATGGGAACAGGGGTGAGGAAGTTGTCGTAACGTCTTTCATATCTGCTGTTGCACTGTCTCCTACTCCTACATTCGACGAAAATTCTTTCGAATTCAAACTTGCATTTAATCGGGAAGTACCGACATCATAAGCCATGTTAGCTCAGTCTGTATAGCGACTCGCTACGTGCTGGTCGGTACGGGGATCGAATTCCGGTGGGGGAGAGGTTTTTCGCACCTTTTCAGACCGGCCCTGGAGCCCACCCAGCCTCCTATGCAATGGATACATGTCTTTTCCGGGGGTAAAGCGGCCGGGGCGTGGCGTTGACCATCCACCCCTTCTAGCGCCGAGGGTAAAGAAATAATAGGTTTATACCTTTACTCCCCCTCTGGGCCTTCGTGGCCTGTTCTAGGTTGAAATTTGCCTTATTTTTACAGACATCATAAAAGTGGTAAGATATGAATTCCTTGGAGGCTAATTGTACTTTCAAGTAGGTGGATCTCACGTATGGTCTGAGGCACCTGATTTTCCACAGAGCTCTGCAGTACCGAAAAGTCTCGCATTATACCAGTAAGCTGGGAGGTAAAGTAAACACCTAATCAGGCTATAACCAAAACAGAATGTCTAACCAGACTAGTACTTCCATAAAACAACTATACAGTTGTCACAAGTACGGATACAAGGTAAATCAATCCTGTTACAGGACTATTACAGGCTCATAGGGTTCCAGTATTTGGGGGCCATCAGGTTTCCAGACAATCGACACATGAAGGTGGTAATGTTGTCAGCCCTACGCACCGTCCGCCTTTACCACCCAGGAAACAGTCCTGGTACTCATCGGGAATCGAAATCGCGCCCTTCCGGACTGTAGCGCAGTGCCTCAATCAAATACGCCACCGAGTGCTCCCACAAATACAGGTTACAGAGAAAATTTTGAAATTTTTTAAACTCAGTGGTTGCTATTTGTAACTTTCAGGCAAATGTAAAAAAGTCTGCATTTTGCCCAAATCGTGTATATGCGTGTTCCATGTGTTCCCCGCAATATATAGTGATTTTCCCTACGCAGTATTAATCGAATAGTCTTCCAACGAAAATACTGATATTTATATGTGTAATATTTCCAATTTCATCTTGTGGCGAAGCTAAAACAATCAGCAATAATTTTATCACCAAAATAGAAGTGATTGAGGTTATACGCTAAAACATAAGCGCAGTCTGTGTAGACAATTACGGATCTTGCGACACACGCAGAAGGGCGTCAACACAGAAGCAGATGAAGTCAAAACACAAAATTCGGAAGCGTATGTAACATTGTGCATTAAGGATTCATTGGGCACTGACTTTACGGTGACACACCTCGCTGGAGATATGAGGATGTGGACCAGTCTAGACTGGGTGTACCCGAGTGTTGCGTAATAAGTTCAGATAGCTTCATGATTTTTACGCAAGTATCAAATTTGTGAAAGTCTGCAAGCAGGTGAAGCGCTGTCTGTACAGTAATTTGCCTACGGTCCGCACATCAGAGGGATCGTTTTCCAATTCACAGCGAAGGAAAGAAATTTCTCTCTTTCTCAAAGCGTGCAGACCTGACCTGAGGCCCACTCAACTTCGTAGTCAATGAGTACGTGCTGATATTCTCCGAGGTAAAGCAGCTGAGGCTTAAAGTTGACATTTCAGTTCTATCAAGTGCCGAGACTACGAATGCGTAAGTTTAATCTTATAAATACAGCGAACTTGGTGCACAATTTCTGTTTGTACATTTATCAATCTCTGCATGTTTTGGGCGACTATGTGCCCATTATCAGGAGAAGCAACTTTATTTGTGCGACACTTGGTACTTGCTATTCTGTATGGTTGACTTTCTGGTATGCACCCTGGGCAGGGCGCATACAAGACAGTCATCCACAGAGAATAGCAAGTACGAAGTGTCATATAAATACAGTTGTTTCTCATGACGATGGGCATTTAGTCGCCCGAAACATGTAGAGATTGATAAATATACTAAGAAATAAACGTACTAAGAAAAATTGTGCACCAAGTTGGCTTTATTTACAAGATTATACAGGGACGCACGGTCAACAAAACAAAAATTTTAAAAATGCCTAAGTTTAGATTTCTTCTGCCACGTACGTCTTAATGGCTTGCAAAGGGACTTTTCCATTACCCCAATATATTTCAGGAAATTTATCATATGTTATAGATATTATGAATGTACAGTGGGATATGCTACAGCGAACAATTTTTATCAATAAGATCAGGATGCTACAACAAACGCGGAGGAATAATATCGGCCGATGTAGCACGCGCGTGCGCATGATGTGTCGGGCCTTCCCGCTTTGATTAGAGCTTCAGGCATCATCTTTATTATCTTTTTAAGGTTCATTTATCAGTTTAGTTCAGTTATATGCTTATTTGTGTCCTTTAACAGTGAAAATGTTTTTTCTTAATTATTCTGTTATTCTGCTATATAATTTTAGCCACCAGCCGGCAAAATAGAATGAGAAAGCTAGTTAACTTACACATTAAGTAAGAAATAATTTCCAAGCGAGAAAGTGGAAAAAGTGTAGGAGATCTACGTGGTGAATGTGGTGTGGCTAAATCAACGATCAGTACAATTAAAAAAAAAAAATGAAGAAATTTTTGTCCTTTTTCAAATTTACACGTACAGTGTATAAAAGTTAAATAAATCGATTTTATTTTAATGTTAATAAAAATCCAACCCGATGCAACAGTATGCAGATATTTATTTACTGCTAAGTCACTCTACATGTTTCGGGTGTCACAGCACCCATCATCAGGAGTACTAAAAACTGTAACCGCAGCCT
>Ga0136643_10009026_pt1 | contig 14634 bp, 6 predicted proteins | sample TergutLab28metaG_FD_96883 | JGI IMG/M metagenome (GOLD analysis project Ga0136643, IMG submission 96883) | Labiotermes labralis P1 segment gut microbial communities from Petit-Saut dam, French Guiana - Lab288 P1 (version 3) (version 3) | ecosystem: Host-associated > Arthropoda: Insects >... | reverse complement strand
TTTTAATTATTTGGTTTTTTTTAAAAAGTGTAGAAAGCGGGAGAAAAGGAGGGGGGGGGGGGGGGGGGGGGCAATAAGAGCGCAACGTGTAGCAGGCGTGAGATGTAAAAGAAACAATTTATTAGTCGTATATCCAGAAAGAAAGAGACTGCTTGGAAGGCCTAGATGTAGATGAAAAGATAACATTAAAATTGATCTTAACCGAAATAAGTTGTGAGGGTTTGGACTAATTTGGAAATGAATTTCCAGAAAAATGTCGTAGTGTGTTATAATGCGGTCGAGTCATAATTTCTGTGTCACGGTATGTTGTGTTGCGCTCACAACACGGGGCCATTGTCACCTTTTTTTTTTTTTTGCGCTTTTTTCATTCTGTCAGTGTCACGGTGTGTTATGTTGACTGACATCATAATGTCTTTGGCGTGGGGTGTAATGTTGTGCATTCATCAATAAGTTATGGTCATAATTTATATTCAGATGCGATAATCTGTCTTGTAACGCTGAGGGAATGCTGCGTGAATTACAATAAATCAATTCGATTCCATTTCCAGATATCATAACGTCCTATTAAAAAACTTGCTAGTAAGACTGCCGTTACATAATTTCGTCACAGTCACGTGGTACAGAATTCACCTGCTGCCTGGTGGTTTGCTGTTTTTGTAAAACGATTTGAAATTTTCTTTCGTTATTGGGACGAGGCGAATATCATACAGTAGGATGGAAATATCTTGATTGAGTACTGTCGAATGGTTTGAAAAATGAATCTCGTCTTGAAGGCTATGGTCGACAAATGTGCTAAAGCATTATCTAGCACATGTAAGTTTTTTTTTGTATTAAGCATAAAAATTACAATTGTTTCGCGAAAAATTGTCCACTATTATTTTGTATTAAACTTTTAATTCTGCTTTTATAAACTAGACTGTTATTTTTCATTTCAGGGGCTTTGGGAAGCAAGGCTACCAATGCCAATGTGAGTAATTCTGCTTGAAATGAATTATTTTGCTGTAACGTTAGAGCATACTATAATAATCTTAAATGGTTTGTAATTATGATCCCTTTATTTTCAGCCTGCCAGACAGCGGTACATAAGAAATGTCATGAGAAGTTCCTTGTGAAGTGTCCCGGCTCAGGACGAGAATCGGAAAGTACGATAGTAAGTTACATTTATTTATTACTCAAATAATGATCTCGCGTTAGTACTTTATTATATCTTGCTCTTTTGGTAACATGGTTCTATAATATGCACATTCGACATTTTCAATGCCCATATTTTTTCTGTCTGACATGTTTGTCGGTCACTGATTCATACTCACTTCTCACATAAACATCAGTCGTCTTTATGCTGGAGCACTGGCTAATACTGTTGGCGATCGACTTGCCCGTAAATTAGACAGGTTAGTACTGGACGTTACATCACAGTCTTAAAAAAGTTATTTTATTTTTCCATCCCTGCTCTAGAGATATCAAACTACGTGTAGCTGCTAAAAGTAGTGTCTTACAACATCGAGGCACATTTCTCGGTGACGTAACAAATGATGTAACACAAGATGAATTTCTAATGGCGGCGCTGTCTGTGTTTTGGCTAGAGGTTCTAAACAGAGGCTGGAACAATTGTGCAGATATCTGGTGCTTCACAGTTCCAGAATTTGTTCCGAATCAGTACAGGATAGAGACTAGTTCTGTGAGCTGAAGATGACGTTGAATATCGCCTTCCGTCTTTTCTAGAATTACATTCCGGATTTTGATTTTAAACGTCCCTTCCACACAAAAATGCACGCATGCATACACACATATTTGTTTCAATTTTCTTCCTTATGTTCAAAGAAAAACCATATTCACATGCACATACCCATCCGTAGCCTAGTACCAAACGTTCTTTTCAATGTAACTTAATGTTTGGTCAGATGGACCCCCCCTTCTGTGTGTTGTGACCCATAGGTTAATAACTACTGCATTATTAACATTCCAACAAGATTAGCTTGGAATGAGTTTATCTGTAGCGGATAAGCCAACTCAGCCTCCTGCGGTGTATTCTTATGCACCCACTGCCTGCCGAAAATAAGCGCAGTGTTTTTTTCCTTTTCACTTTTTCAAAGGATGGGTTCACAAACAGCTCTGACTAACTGTGTCATAAAGCTCAATGCCATTCTTGTAGTGGAGAGAGAAGTGTTTTATTTAACTACACTGTCAAAATGTAATATTATACTAGTATAGCTTCAGTAGTGGTTGAATAACATATGAGTAACGAGTACCGTTAGAATGAGAAACAAAGTACTCAGAAAAAAACCCGGTCCCAGTACCATTTCTTTCAGCAAAAATCCCACGTGGGCTGGTGTGGGATTGAACCGGCCCTCTGGGACGAGATGTCGGCCACGAACTGCCTGAGGCATGGCCGGTTCACTCTTATAATTATTAAGCGTTTTATTTAACTACGGAAAGAGTGACAAGTGAATGAGTATGGAACACTGGCGGAAAGTTACTGACGAAGTAACACCGAAGTACTTAGAGAAAAACTCGTCGCAGTGGCACTTTTCCCAGCACGACTGTCACATACACTGGCCTGGATCGAATCCGGCCTCTGCGATGATTGCTGGGCGATTAAACATCTAAGCCGTGGCTCGGCCCACATTAAGTTAATGACATCTTATGTAACATGATTTTCATTATTCAAAGCACCTGAATAAAGGCAAGTTGAATGTCAACTAATTTAAGACAGTTGCTAAATTTAACGTTTGAAGCTGATAATCCGTAGGTAGGACATTGGTTCATTACTAATGTTCTGTACGGAATGTACGAGTATTTAACGATTGTTTTGGGTCTGAAAGAATGGGAGCTTCAGGAACAACGGTTTTTTGCTAGACAAGTGGAAGTGACTGTGTTGAACTGAGCTTCGAGTCTTGATGTCCCGCCGTGTAATCTCGTTCAGGGCCCAGAACCTTTGGCTTACTGTTCCCGTACTTCCTGGTTATTTGATACAAGCAATCACGTAACTTCACAGGTACGCTCCTAGGTGGGGCGAACACGGCAGAATATCACGTCTTTTATTTATCCAACTGAATGCACAACTAGATTTTTCTAGGAAAATGTTAAAATTTACATTAAAATGTACATTAAAATTTATATTAAAATGCTACTCATGTTTCGGTTTAACAACCATCATCAGGGAGCTTATTGTTGTGCTTTGCTAAAGTTATAATTATTAAAATATCTAGTTAAAAACGTCGTTATGAACTAGATATTTTAATAATTATAACTTTAGCAAAGCACAACAATAAGCTCCCTGATGATGGTTGTTAAACCGAAACACGTAGGAGCATTTTAATGTAAATTTTAACATTTTTCTAAAATAATCTAGTTGTGTATTCAGTTGGATAAATAAAATACATGATAATATCAAGATGAGCGGTGGAACTGTAAAAAAAAACTGCAGAATAGTTGCTCATGCACGCTGTGAACTCTCTAAGACCGTACATATTCTGCCGTGTTTTTTGAACAGCAGTTGACGTAGTATATACAAACTGGTGAATGATACTGTAGACATACTTGCAGAACATAGCTGTGCATATAACTAAATATAAAATGTAACTCAGATGTCATGCTTGTCATTTGTCGCACTTCGCATACAGTTTTATTAGAGTGTAATGAAAATAAATTCATTCTATTTCATCCAGTTACTTAAAAAGATAATAACTTGCCATTCTCATTGACATTCTGAAGGGAGCTACGTATCGTGGTAAGGTCTGGGTTAAACTGAATTATTACTAAAGCGGTCCTCAAGCAAAATAAATATGTTTACGACATGTCAGCCTGCCATTGTGTCTATTCTTGCCACTGGCTGATATGTTTGGCACGTAGCAGAACTTTACACCCCCTAGTACAGGCTTTCGTAACTATTAACACTCCCATTATGATAGCGTAATTCAGAGATAGGGTGTTATTGTAATAAGCCTAATAGATCGCTCAGGTTTACATCGGGAAAGTCATCTGTGAAGTCTGGTTCTTCACATTAGTGAACGAATGCACATTTTGGGTGTTCAAAAACTGAATGCTGAGGAGAAAGATTGCCTCTTGAGAGCGAAGTCATAGGAGTAGGGAGATAATTGCAGAATGAGAAATTATTTTTTTTCTTGCAATTCACCTTATATTAGTAGTGCATTAAAAGAACAAACCAAAGCTCTCTTAGTAAAATCCTAATGCTTGACGCTTAAATGTGGGACCGATATTTTGTCCCGAAGCTACGGTAACTAGCTACCAATCAACGCTACGTACACATCCCAGAAGAGCGAAGATCTAAAGAATATTTTTGTTTCTCGCGTAAGATGATTTCTTATATTTATCTCAAACGGCGAGATATCGTCATAAGTACAGCAGTTCGGAATCTGCCTGTTAGTTCTCTCCGATTTTAACAAAACTTGTTTCGGTCGACAAACTTAGAAAATGTCCCAGTTATGAAACTTTAGAAAAATCCATCCAGTGGGAACCGAGCTATTCCATGCGGACAGACGAAGGTGATATTCGTAACTCACAGAAAACACTGAGTCTGTTACAAATACCATATATTTCAATAAATTATTGCTGCTTATTCTCAGAATGACACGAAAGCAATAATAGTGTCTGTGGGCGATGTACATATTTTTCAGTGTTAGAGCAGGTGGTACATATACTAACCTCAGGGCTCTAAGGGATTAAGGCTTGTAGGGAACAGCAACTTGCGAGTGCGTGGTGATGGACGGGTCTTATTATTAGTGATGGTGATACATCTGGCAAATGCTATGAGAGTTTTAAAAGCACAGGTGCACGAAAAGACTAGCAGAGTTTAAAAATAGAGGATCCAACATCACATGTCTTATGTGTCTGGTGACGTTTTGAAGTTGTCACTGACGAAGAAGATCTGTCTTCAATGCGGTGTCATCATAGAGCTTACGTGACTCACCCTTTGTCTTTCACGGAAGATTTTCGGAAAATTTCCGGAATAAAATCGTAATATTTTATAAGAAATTTTCCGTTAAAAAATTCAGTCCGTAAGGATCGGTAAGCAGAAAATATATATATATATATATATATATATATATATATATATATATAGAATATATGTACGAATACTGGTAGTAGCAAGCTATCCATTTTTCCTCCCTGTTCCTCCAAAACAACACGACTTAGAAAAAAGTATATAGCATAATTCCTGTAGGATAACCGGAAAAGGGAAAATTTATTAATTTTTCTCTTTAGAAAATCAGACACATTGTGCTTACGTAACTAATCTCGAGCCCTTATGGACAATTCCAGTCCCGTCCGGGGAAGAATTTGTCGCTGATAGACAATCCACCAGAAAAGTATTGATTTCTTCTGTTTGAAACTTTAGGCAATATATGCCCACAGATAATATCAAAACTTCTTAACTCTTGAAGGTGGGACCGTAGGCCCTTCCGAAACGTCGTTATCCAACCACCAACCAACGCTACGTAACATGCCAGAAGAGCCAAGACCACAACTCTTGTTGCTGTTGGATGGGCATGAAGCATATTTCGAAAATGTACATACCCTTGACTGCTGTAATCACATGGTCATAATAAACTGTTTTCATGCCCCGCTTAATTTATTTCAGTTCAAACTATAATAAATACCGATAGTACGTGTTTTATTTTGCCTGCACAATTTTTTATCTGAACTAATTTTTGTAACGGTTTGTACCTTCCAAACATTCAGAACGATTATTTTATCATTTTAAGTAAACTTATTTCGGGTCCACAGAAGATGAAGCACATAACTACGGTCGGTCGGTGTTTTGTAAGAGAAAATTGAAGTATAAAACACTGTATGGTAGCGAGAAGTGTACCGTAATGAATTGTCTCTAAAATACTTTACCTTTTCTTAAATAAAACTATTGTTTATTCGAAGTCATTCCCATCACACAAGTATGTCAAGATGTCAAATAACTTATACGCATGGCATTTATTTGGCACGATCTATGCAGTGGATTCTGGCTATGGAGCGAGAGTTTGGTGTGACGGCGCTTGGTGGCATCGTAATGTACTTCTTTCCCGCGATATTACTTCTGTAACGAAATTGTGTTACATATTGTATTTCACTGTCCTTTAGAAAACGTCTGTCGTACTGTTTCATTCCTGATTGAGGCTTATGCTTTCTACAATTACTTTCAATATTTTCTCCGTGTTTCCTCTTAGGACATCATAAAATATTTACTTTTCGCTAAATTGGAAGAAATTCATCGTAAGTCTCGCAGGTATGGTAGAGGCAACTTACTGTTTTAAAAATTAGGAAAGATCACACATTGTAGGCGTTCTTTGCAGAATGAAAACTAGGCTACATCCGCCCGCCCGCCTGTCCTTCTGCCCGTCCGTCAATCTGTGATTTAGTATCGCCGATTGAACTTTGGAATTTTCATGAAATTCGGTAAGGGTTCTTTACATTAATTTATCGATCAATCTTTACGATTGTGAAATTCGCAGTAGTGACAGTCGTACTGTACCTGAGTATGTAAAAGAACAGATACTCGCACTATTCGCATTTCTTGATCAATTTGGTTAAGATTTGGCATTGGAGATATCCAGGTAAAGTTGTTGAGTAAATGGAAGTTTCTTGAAAATCGAAGCAATGAAAAGCCATTCTTTGGTGAATGGCATAACAGAAAATTTCCCCCATTTTCTACTCTTTCCATAAAAATCGCGCAATGAAAGCCATAATTTACGCATGGCGTACATGAATTTCCACCCGTGCTTTCCCCATTTATTGCCCAAATTGGATGAAATTAATTATGAAATTTTGCACATTACGCTGTTATCCATTTTTTCGTTTTCATGAAAATTACATTTACGACGTTTCGAACATACAGAACAAGTTGTTAAGGTCTATGAGCTCTCACCAGAAGACGATTTGCATTGTTGTTAAAAATTTTATTTCCGCCACGAAGCAGCTTATAACCGCTGAAAGAGTCTTTGTGAACGTGCGTTTTTGCGATGTGATAAATAAGCTACGAAAAGTCATATAAAAAATTGGAAGACTCGCATCCTGAATGCAGGAGTTTTAATTGTAGTTTAAAAATTGTACCCGATGCACATTTTGAACCAACAAAAGCAGCCAAAACAGTGCATATGACGCTTCAATTATTGAAGGCGAAGACTTACTCGTCCTGCAGCAGTTAGCAGCTATGCTGGCAATACACCGTGCATACAGGAGTGACAGATATATGTATGTATCCTAAGTGGAACTAGTTCGCTGTCGTCTGAGAAGTTCAAACGACCGATATATTGGTATTATTGTTGGTAGGGAGACGAAGTTGTTCGTAGTAGCGTGATGTAATATCAGAACTCCCTAAGGGGCCACACACAGCCACTAGGACATAAACTTGTCTGTTCTTACAAAATAAGAAATAAAGTTCATGAGATAAAAGGTATAGTTTCACCTAGAACAGGCCATAAAGGTCCAGTGGGGTAGTAGAGGTATAGCTCTACTCTTTCCTTAACTTCGGCGCTAGATGGGGGTGGTTTATCAACGCCACGTCCCCGCCGTTTTTCTCCCCGGAATAACCCAATACCCATTGTATGGGAGGCTGGGTTGGCCCCAGGGCCGGGCCGGACTAGTGAGGAAAATCTCGCCCCACCGGGATTCGATCCCCAGACCCTCCAGCGTGTAGCGTGTCTCTATACCGACTACGCTGTCACGGCCCACGAAGTTCATGAGGTCTGACAAGAACTGAGTGTTGATTGTATTGTACTTACCAAATCAGCGAGAAATGCAGATTCGGTCGCACTGCTAGGCTCGAATTGAACGTTGTGCAGGTGTAGTGACGTTCAGAAAATATAAGGGGACTTAGTGATGGCAGTCTAAAGTGGGCCTAGTGACTCGAAATTTGATGGAAGAAAAACTATCCTTACTCGGAGGCAGCAATCCCTTATTGCCTAGCGGAAACATGGAGCAGGAAATGTAACGGCGTATTGAAGGTTTTGCTAAGAGGGTTGCTATACGTGCAGTGAATGGATTTTATCTGCATGAAAGGCAGTGGCCATGTTTGAAGAGAATCATGGTTGCATTAAAGGATAAAAATTAAAATTTCCGGATGTATTTTATCTCTTGGAAATTTGTGTGTCGAGTTTTAAATGGGGAAGTTCCTGTGACGACTGAGAAATACAGGCCGAGATATGCGACACCAGGAAAGTCAGGTCGTCATATTTACGGACTGTCCAATTGCACAGAGAAAATGTACATGACTGAAACTTATCTTCCGTACACATTTTACATGCTAGGACTGACAGTGGAGAGGCGTGACTGAAGGCACCGGTTAGTATGAGTAGGTGGTTACTGATGTTCGTGCAGGGGGTGAGGAGAGATTAGTTCCTAATGCCCTACAGATGTTCCAATCTGGCATGAAACATGGCAAACTGAGTACAGCGCCAACATTATCTGCGAATATTCATGATTTATTTTGTCAAGTAAAGCAATTATTCTCCAAACAGAAACATTTTCAATGTTAAAGTTAAGTAATCCAATATTTTCGATGTTTAAAACAGCGTACATACTTCCAGAATATGGGCATTCAGTTCTCTACTCTTTCCTTATCACCATGACTTAAAGAACCAACCAACTGATGTGGTTGCTAGTGAAGGACTGTACTGCTGCTAGGAACGCCGCTCCACCCGTAAACACATCCCGACTGCCCACATATCTGCCAATCTGTCCCTTCCCACTGCATTGAGTCACGGGCCAAAGCAATTTACGCATGTGCTCTGGCACCTCTTGAAAATAAGTTCGCTGTGCTGTCACCTCATTCCGCATGGGGAGGTGGCGGTCATTTACCCTCAGATAAAGATCCTTGTACGTGGATGGCATTCACGATGTCAACAGTAATGAACAGCTGCAGATGTATGCAACCGGCGCCGTATATCGCTCTGGGACTGACAAGAAGTTAAAAGGAAAAAGATTTCAGTATAGAAACCTTTTCTGGCGAAGAATTGCTGATCAGTTATGTGCTAACTATTTGTGTTCTTTTCGAACTCTTTTCTTTCAGAATCTGTTGATTTAGTTGCAGTTTGACTTAGCACAGTGTAAACCAACAAATGTACACAATTCTTCAGAATCGCAGTAATGTTACAACTGCTACAGGTTTCTGACCTCACTGGCCCAACATTACGGAGTGCACAGTTGCATAAAAGAATCTTTTAGCCTTTTTATCTTCTCCAGTATGTAGCAGAACTGTAGTAAATCCGTCACTGTGTGATTTATGTTAGATGGATTTGTGTACAGCATTTGGAGAAGCCTGTTGGTTTCTGTGTTCAGGGTATGGAAAAAAAAATTGCAGTTTGACATATAATTGTCCATTCTTTCCGTAGCACCGCCAGATTTACTTTACTGACCAAAATGAAATAGTTGTCTTATTAATCTAAAGTAATTTACCACCATAACTGCACATCTGTATGTCGGGGGGCTATTCGTCCACTAGGGTAGCTTTTCCTAACCTATGGGTCGCGACCCAAACGAAACAATTATTTACGTGATGATTTTACAAAATATATATTTGTTTTTATTTCATTAAACCTTTAAAATGTCACCCTCGTTATAAGGATTCCAGTTTTTTTACACCTATTTTTATTTTTGACTCGTGGGGTCGTGAGACAAAGCCACGGACCTGTTCTAAATCGCGACTCAAAAAGATAGAGGAAACAGTACACTGTGGAGTCACTGCATTAGGCGGTTCCTTTTAACCGCGACGTATTGCGTCCTCAGAGCGCGGGTGGCGACGGCCCCTAAGTAGGGGCGCTGCAAATACATTAAATGAGCAGCTGCAAACAACCGACAATGGATGGTCCTACAGTTATTTTTCCGAGGTTAAAATCTCTCTACCCTAAAATCACAGGATGTTATAAAAAGTTTTACAGATTTCTTATAATAAAAACCAACAAGATGCACTATTTCTCAACTTTATTTTGGTAAAGAACTCAACATGTTTCGGACAGATTTACTGTGAATACAGTATTAAGACTCTTGATGATGGACAGTAAGTCTGTCCGAAACATGTAGAGTTCTTTACCAAAATAAAGTTGAGGAATAGCGCATCTTGTTGGATTTTATTATAAGAATATATCACCATGCACAGTCCTGTGAATGTCAAAATTTTACAGAGCCTTGGGCTTAGCTGGCTGTTGTGAATACGGTATTAGATCCTTAGGGTTCCTCAAATGTCATTGGACTTGTTGAGTAGCTGCGCGAATGTTACCTTCGCAGGAACCCTGTTGCAATCTCTTACTCGTGGTTAGGGCGACTAATCAAGTCCCAAGTATTGCCTTTAACAATGGATGCTAAAACAGGGTGGAAGATACCGCAGTGCCGACGAAACGGATGACGGATACACATTATTGTAGTCTACGTCTGCATCAACATTGTGTCCGTTCAACCGTCAGAGCCCTTCGACATATCCACAGTACTTAAGATATAACAAAGACTTGACAATAATAATTATGCATGGAAGATTATGGTAAAGTTATTTTTGTATTCCACCATATTAAACTGTTGCTGTCATTGTAGTCACGGCTACAAATATTGTAGGCACCAGTACTTTTTAGGGATGTATTTTTGCTGGCCAGATGCTCCTTTTGCTGTATGTATGTATGTCTAATAACATTTTATGTTTCAATAATGAGTGTATTCGAATTGAATTTTAAAAGTTTTTCTAAACTATAATTATACATATTTTTAACACTGCTTCTTCTTCTTCTTCTCCTCCTTCTTCTTCCTCTTCCTCTTCAAACGTGAATTCTGTCAGGAAAGTTGCAGATTCTAAGGATTTATTTATATTTTTGTCGTTTTATGCTTATTTAATTGCTTTGTTTACTTATTACTGTGCTAAATTTTGCTTTTAATTTATCTTACATGATCCTTGCGCTCTTATTGTAATTTGCTTTCTGTATTTCATATTGAACTGGAAAATCATAAAATTATATCTGATAAACGCCTCGAGTTGAGACGTCAAGGCTGTTCTTATAGTTGTGTAACTGCTGTAGTTTAGTGTCACAGTAATAAACGAATGTCGCATTTTGCCTTCAACCGTTTTACGGTCTACAGAAGCGATTAACGGGCGATTAAAAGATGGCTTAAATTAACACATCAATGGTCCCACCACATTCTCACTTTTAAATTCCTATTGCTGTTTGTTGCTTTTCATAAAGAAACCGGTTTTTGCTGAAGCTGCTCATAGCCATTTATTGGTCCAGCAGTCGTTAGCGTAAGGGAAAATTCCGGCATGCACATGCATGATATTTATATGAAGTTACATGTAGGAAAGTATTCATGGTTGCCTACTTCTAATTTCAGTAGGAAAATGCCTGTAAGTTGTCTTAATATTTATATGTCTGTTCCTCTTTTTAACGTTGAAATAAATGTAAGATTTTGTAAACCTTGCCGTGACTGTCACAACTGTAGAGACAGTCCCACATTTATACTGTTAGATTTATTTCCGTAAATGATACAAACAAATTTGAAACTTTGCAAATATATTTATCCTGGGAGGTGATCACTCGCGAAGTGATTGATTCACGAACGAATGGAAACATACAGAAGACATTTATTTTACAACTTCTAGTGAAGGCAGACGATCGCATAAATGTACTCATATAAAAGCAAATTTATTTTGGTAGCGTATTTGATACATTACGATACAAGTAGATGTGTATTTCAACCAAATAAACGATGAAAGTAGTGGGAAATTTATGGTTTTCACGACGGTGCATCGGTAAACGTGCTTACTATGTACTTCTAGGGTGTGACATGTGGTCTGGTAGTGTTCGTTTCCAGCGTCTCGGAAGAACGTAACCACGATCTTAATGCGGAAACAATATCAATCACCAGTGCGAATGTAGCAAAACAGACTATTTGTATCTATATTCTTATGGTAGCTTCATAACGCTTCATTCTTATCTGAGTGGAAGTTCCCACGATGGCAGTAATAGATTTTTACTAGATCTTTTTTTATGCACAGTATGCCGAGAGGGATCTTTTAATGTATCTGACGTCTATTAGGAAGGTTGTCAAATCACACCCAGGCAAGATATCTCAGTCGATGTTCTTAGTGATTTTCTTCAGTCTTTTTTTTTTGTGGCAAACTGTGGCGGTGTCAATAACTACGTTTGAAAAGAGAACTACTTCTAACCGTTTCTAGTTCCTAACCGAATTTCGCTCTTGATTGTATGACGTTACGAATTTTAATAATTTTCTTCTTCTCACTTATGGGATACCTAATATTTTGAACAGGCTCAAGCCTTTAAACTCACAGTTCATAAACATGCTGCTTATGAATTTAAACAAGTGACATAAAAAGGTATTAGTACCTCACTGAGTGTAACCTCAGTATCTCTATAAGCCAGTGTTCAATTTTTTGCAGTATTTAAGGGAGAGATTCAAGATAGATGTGCCACATCGCTTCAAGATGCACAACTTCATGTCGCCTACGTTCTGCGACCACTGTGGATCTCTCCTGTATGGTTTGTTCCGGCAAGGACTGAAATGCGAAGGTGAGTTTTCTTGTATATATATTGAAAAAGGGAAATGCTCGAACTCTTAATATACGCTCTTGGTCGACCTTACTTTCTTAGATATTTTATTAAGTGTCAGTATTAAATGAATAATATTTGTTGGGCAGGAGTGTGTTACGTTCATTCCTTTTAAATACATAGCCTAACATTTGTTTAAAATATTAAATTTTCAGAATTTACAGTTTAACGCTTCACGTGGTACATGCATGTTGTTTACATACTTCAATAATGAAAATTGTCTGCACTTTGGTATGCCCTTAGTGTTATTTCATTAATGTAGATGCCTTTCAGTTCAAAGAGCCATCCTTTATACAGGGAGTCATCATTATCAGCTGTTTTAGCGATTCTGTTAAATAACAGAGATATCTGCATTTCTGTCAGTCAGAAGTGACCTACTTGAACTGTCAAATGGTTTTCAGATATGCATCGATCTTTGGCAACTCCATAAATCTCAGTAAAAGGTGAAGTTCATCCTAGAACAGGGCATGAAGGACCAGACGGGAGGAGAGGCATAGCTTCACTCTTTCTTTAATCTCGGCCCTAGATGGAGGTATGTGGTCAGCACCACACCCCGGCCACTTTACCCCTGAGAAAGAGACTTAATACCCATTGAATAGGAGGCTGGGTGGGCCCCAAAGCCGCTATGGACGGGTGCGGAAAATCTCTCCCCAAACGGGATTCAATCCCGGGACCGTCCAGCGCGTAGAGAGTCGCAATACCGACTGGATTATCCCGGCCCACCCATAAATATCAGTAACAGCTATTATTTCTATGTTACCACCCCACATTCCTACGTTTCGCGTATGAACTTTTTAACGTTGAGTTATACATCGCAATGTATATAGCATTCACCCTTCAGCATTTTGCCAGCGCTTCGACAAAAAAAGTAATCCCACTCCACTGATCAAGAATTGTACCTTACGTAACGATTTCATTGAATATGCATGCTTTCAGTTACGGAAATTTGTTTTCGGAAGCAACTGGCCCGTGGTGGTCCCAGTTGTAATCACTACGTGCTTCGACGATAAGAGTGCTTTTGGGAAGTGGCAGTGATTGATGAAACTTCAGAGAATTGCTTGATGTAAGGGAATAGGAAAACTGCAGGAAGTTTTAAAACTATTTGTGTATACGTGAGGTGAGACATTTTTAGGTATAATTTAGATGAAATTGAGGCTCCAAAGGGTTAATTCTTGGAATGTAAGCACTATGGCCTTCCACGTATGGATTGTATTAAAATGAACCGAAAATATTCTATATTAATGAAATACAATGAACATTGTTTTAAAGTGCAGACGAAACTTTTCTTTATGACAATAAAATTCTTTGCACCTCTGTACTTATTTAAGCCACAACAGCTTTGTTTCCATGCTGTTTTAGATCATCGTTCCTTTAAAAAAATCCATTTTGTTCAGTCAGTGTATAATTTTGTAAAATGGTCACTCATACTGCCTTAGAAACCAGAAAATCTGGCAAAGAAGGCTATGAGTCGTAGTGACATGTGCTTGGCTTCTTTGTGAAGAACAAAGTTATTCAGGGGAAGATGGCACTGCCGCGTGAGCTCTCAGAAAGAAACATTATAATGGCGGCCGTATTTCGACGGCTGATACAATGGTTTTCCTCAGTCATACAAGATCCATTTATTCTTGGTATGTATATGCTAGGAATGTAAAGAAGTGTTTCTAGGGGCACCGAGTTCAGCAATTCAAGTCAGCGACCGTAGTCTGTTTCGTGTATTTCATTCTCATCTCTGGTCCGCGAAAACTGTAAAAGAATACTATATTTTTAAAATGTGTGAGTTATTCTGCCATTACTGTAGCCTTATTGTTGACGGGTTTCTTTTAGCATCCGAATGACAGGTCTATTATTTTTTTAATGAAAGACTGACTTGATGATGGTCTTACTGTTATCGGCCGAAGAGTATTGTCATTATCCATATGATTAATACTTACTTACTTACTTACTCCATGGTGCAGAGTCATTCTTGAGAAGTTAACTGCTTTGCAGCTAGTCAAGAAATTCCCCGCATTTCACGGAACCCGAAGGTTCATTACCGCACTCACAAGCGTCCGCCACCTGTCTCTATCCTGGACCAGCC
>Ga0136643_10009022_pt1 | contig 14635 bp, 15 predicted proteins | sample TergutLab28metaG_FD_96883 | JGI IMG/M metagenome (GOLD analysis project Ga0136643, IMG submission 96883) | Labiotermes labralis P1 segment gut microbial communities from Petit-Saut dam, French Guiana - Lab288 P1 (version 3) (version 3) | ecosystem: Host-associated > Arthropoda: Insects >... | reverse complement strand
CGGAGTCCTGTTAAAAAAGCGATTGCGCTGCCCGGGTATTTTGAAATATAAGCGTTGTAGACAATAACATATGCGTTGTAATTGTTAATAGCTGCGGCTATGTCGTTTTTGTTTTGTTCAAAGGCTTCGTTATCTTCGCCTATTTGGAGGTTGTGCCAATTTTTAACTAATTGCCCGGTTTCGCTAAAATGCAGTGTTTCCAAAAGGTCAAATGCGTCGGTGCCTTCTTGTTGAAACAACATGTCCAGCCGGGCTCTTAATAATTCGTCTATTTTTGCAAATTCTATATCTATGGGGCTGCGTTTTTTCATTAACTTAAAGTGAAAAATAAGCATAAAGACAGATGCCACTAAAATCATGGCAGAGGCCATACCAAATGCAGACATCATAGACCAGAAACCATTTTGGCAATGTGGGCAGGTTCTGTTCCGCAGCAGCCCCCCAGTATTTTTACCCCAAGCCCTGCCATTTCTGCCATAAAGTCTGCGTATTCTTGTGGAGATATGTTATATGTGGCCACGCCGTCTACTACTTCCGGTAAGCCTGCATTTGGCTGTAGTATTACAGGTAAGGTGGCTGCACTTAGCAATTCTGGAATGAGGGCAGTGTATGGGTCTAAGCCTTCGCCACAGTTCATGCCAAGGGCGTCAACATTTAGTCCAGTAAGGGTGTCAACCATGTTTTGAATGCTTGTGCCGTACATTGTGCGGCCATTTGCGTTAAAGCTCATGGTTGCGAAAACAGGTATATTGGCTTTTTTTGCTTCGGTTACGGCAATTTCCAGCTCGTTTAAGTCCATCATTGTTTCTATTAAAATTAAATCTGCTCCGTTTTTTACTCCGCAGGCTATGGTTTGTGCAAAAATTGCGGCAACTTCTTCTTCCGGTACATCGCCATAGGGTTCTAGCAATAGCCCAGTTGGGCCCATGTCTAAGGCAATCCAATTGGCTTTGCTTGCTGCCTTTGCGTTGTTAAATGCTGCATCAATAATTTCTGCAAAATTATCATATTTATGGCTGTAGGCACCAAATGTGTTTGCTGTAATTATATTTGCTCCGGCATTTACGTAGGCCTTGTGAAGGTTTTGCACGATGTGCGGATGACTTAGGTTTGCAAGCACAGGATCAAAAGTGAGTCCTTGCTTTTGCAATTCTGTGCCTGTTCCGCCGTCAATAAAGACTATGCTTTCTTTAATTGCGTTTAAAATATTCATTTTACATTCCCTTCGTTTATAATGGGGCTCTGCCCCAAACCCCGCCGCTTCGCCGGGCAAAGCCCAGCTCGCTTCCGACCCGTTCGCTTCGGGTGTGCGCTGTGCGCACAAATAGTTTTCATATGCAACTTTACACTATTCTTTTGCATCATGAATATTATACTGCAAATTGTCGGATACTACAAAGGAATGGAAGGAGTTGAACAAAATGGGTATAACATCAAAAAAGCAAGAAGATATTCCAAACGAATTTCAGCCGTTTCCCCATGAAATGAAAAACCCCGAAGCACCGGAGTTTGCTACTATTCCCGTATTTGACAATACCATACGCGACCCAAAAACAGGGGTTGGCATACCAAGCGAACAAGCGGTAAAGGAAATAAAAAATTTTATGAATATTAATAAGCAGTAATGGCGTTTTTCGGTGGGTTGAATTGATTATCGGATCAATATAGAAAAAGCAGATGCACACTGGCATCTGCTTTTTCTATATTTCAATTTTCCTACGCGTTTGCATCTTCTGGTTCCAGGGCGTTCTCGTCATTCACAGGATCGTTATCAATGTCTACATCATCCTCATCGGTCGCCTCATCATGCAGTTTCATAAGTTCGTCCATCAACTCAGCAATTTTTTCCTCCCCCAACTGTATAGGCCGGGTTGGCTTGCCGAACATCCCACTTATCGCTCTTTTCGCTGAAACCGCACCTGTAGAAATTACAATATAGTCTGTTGGCGTATCATCTGCGTACAGCTGTGCCACAAGACTGACTTTGCCTATAATTTCTTTACCGGTAAAAGCATAAGTAACGCCGTATTTGTCGGTTGCAAGCGTGCTGTTTTTGCCAGCTAAGGGTTGCTCCAGTATAACTTTTGTATCAAGAAAATCTGCCAGCCGTTCAATTTGCTCGTCGGCAAAAGGTTCGAAATTGTAAAGCTGGTATCTGGGGCGGGACCATTTGCCATTTAGCATAATACCAACCGGCTCCCATGCGGACATAAGTGATGGCCCAAATAGAATGGCAAACTGTGCTACCCAAATAACGCCAAGTACAACACCACGTAACGGCCTATCAAACAGGTACCATGTGCCATAGTAATTGAAGGCTGCTAAGTCGCTAAAAAACACCACCACGGGGTTTAGACCATGTTCGAAAGGGTAGAGTATAATCCACTCAAGGCCATCCAGCACATAATGGACATTGAAATACGAAATATCAAACCCTGCACCTCTGGTGTACCAAACCGCAAAAAATGTCTGCCATTTTAAGTAGTTGATAAAAATAATACCTAAAACAGTAAAAATGGATGCACCTTTGTCGTTTGTGATTTTTAGCCACTTTTTTAGCCATGCAATAATAAAATATAAAGCCGCGCCATACCCTATGGCAATAAAAAAGTTAGCTTGGATATATGGGATCATGTCTATTGCACCCAGATATATGTAGGCAAGTGCCGACCCCGCAATTGTAAAAGCAACAAAATAAACCAAAAGTCTGCCTAAGTTAAGGGGCTTTTGTTCCATCTTTTGTTCCAGCGAATCGTTCATGTGAAAACACCTCAAATTCTTTTTGACTTTAATTATACTATGTCTTATGCTAAACTTCTACATAAACTCTCAAAGTAAAAATGAATTATATACAAAAAATTCTGCTTTTTAGATGAGCGTTAAATGATGAAAGATGTGCCTATAATTAGGTGACAATACGCTTAGTGTCACGAGCATTTGAATTTGTCGTTTCGTACTTGTTTGGTGGCGGAAATGTCCATAATGGGCGGATTAGGAGGCAAAAATGACAATTAAAACATTTAACAAAAACAATATGGGGCAAAACAATTATCTCTGCTGGTGCGAAAAATCCGGCGAGGGCATTCTTATAGATGCCGGTTGTAGTACAGCAGACAAAAAGGCGATTATTTCAACTGTAAATGAGAATAATATAACTGTAAAAGCGATACTGCTAACCCATGGCCATTATGACCATATTACCGCAGCAGATAGTATGAAGTCATTAACAGGTGCAGAAGTTTACAGCCATGTATCAGAAAAGCAAATTTTAGCGGATCCAAACCTAAATTTATCCTGCCGTACAGCAACGGAAGTAATTATTGTGCCTGATAAATTTTTTAATGATAGCGATATTTTTAAATTTGGAGAATACACCCTAAAAGTAATTCACACTCCCGGACATACGCCCGGCGGCGTATGTTATTACAATGCCGAAAGTAAAGTTCTTTTTGCGGGAGATACCTTATTTAAAGGCTCTGTAGGGCGGGCAGATTTGCCTATGGGGGATTTTGCAAAGCTAACACGCAATATCACCGCCAAGCTGCTATCTTTGCCGGAAGAAACCATAGTTTATGCCGGACATGGAGAAAACACCACCATTGGGCGAGAGAAAAAGTTTAACCCTTACGTATAGCAATTCCCAGAAAAATCTGTTAGTCTAATACCAACAAAATAGGAGGTGTATAAAAATGCTTTTAGAAAGTATTAAAACAAGGCGTAGTACACGTAAGTTTAAGCCAACACCTGTAACAAAAGAGCAAACCCGCATTTTGCTGGAAGCAGCAATGCTTGCCCCTTCGGCATGTAACACACGTGCATGGCGTTTTATTGCCATCACCAACCGGGATCTTATGACTAAAATTACAGAAATTCACCCTTGGGCACAAATGTTAAAAACCGCGCAGCTTGCAATTGCTGTAATAGCCCTGCCGGAAAAGCAGGAAAATGTACATGATGGGCTTCCCCATGGTTTTTACCCACAAGACTGTGCTGCTGTAACAGAGAATATTCTAATCCAAGCAGAGGCATTAGGTTTGGGTTCATGCTGGTGTGGTGTTTATCCGCGAGAATCTACCATAGCCGATGTAGCAAAAGTGTTGGAAATACCTGCAAATGAAATTCCATTTTGCATAATAGCCATTGGCGAGAAGGACGAGTTCCCTAACCCTCGTGGTAAGTATGAAGAAGAAAAGGTAACGTGGATTAATTAATACGATTAATTAATACTTAGAACGAACACGGAACTTTTTTATTTTTAGTACGTTCTAATTAATTACAAGCATCAAAAAATGAAAAGAAAGAAGGAATTTAAAATGAAAAGAAAAGCAATAACCGCCCTATTCGTGGCCGCAATAATGATTCTCGGTACAGTTGGCGTGTTCGCACTAGACTATGAAGTGCCAGAAGATGCAATTACCGTAACAGCAAGGTTCTCTGTTGTAGGAGCCCCCGAAGATGCAGGCGAAGAATTTGTAATGTTGAGTGGATACGCAGGGCTTACCATTCACATTACCGCAGACACAATCGTCTACTTCGAAGACTATGTGCCCCTGGGTGACGACGAAGAAGACGGAATGACACAAATGGCGCGTGAAGTATTGTTTGGCCGCACACTTGCAGAAGTGCTTGAAGACAGAAATCTGCGCGTAATTTATGTAGAGGGCGAAGAAAATAAAGCAATCAGCATCATGATTTTATTTGAAACAGCCGTTCATTTACCACAGGACATTGATCTGGACGATATTGATCTGGATGATACTGACCTGAACGGTACTGACCTAGAAGAATATGAAGACAATGACTACCAAGGCATCATGACATTACCAGGTGAAATTGGCGTATTTGATTTTGACATGGATCCTATTTTACTCAATGGTGAAGTAGTCGTTAATAATGAAATTCTTGAAAACGCACCACTTCCGTTTTGGCAAGAAGTAGAGAATGGTTATGTAGCAATGGTTCCACTAAGAGTGGTTGCAGAAGCACTTGCGTACGATGTAACTTGGAACAATGAGCTAAGAAGCGTTCAGCTTGGTGTGGGTATACACCTATGGATTGGCAACACAGAAGTTGTTGTGGGCAGAATGGCCCCTATTGAATTACAGGTTGCGCCTGTTATCGTAGATGACTTGACATTTGTTCCGCTTAACTTTTTTAGAGATGTCCTAGGACAGACAGTATATGTGTTTGAAGGCCAAGTGGTAATTGAGACTTATAGCGACATGATGTAGTTGCCAGATTTACCAAATAGCCCTAAAATCCAATTTGGATTTTGGGGCTTTATTATTACATAAGTGTATAGACAATGAACTTGAGAAATTTTTGAGATTTATATATTACAATATGAAATGAAAGATGGTGAAATGAATGAATAAGATTTTGATTGTAGATGACGAAACAGGCGTAGTAGCCATGTTGAATAATTATTTTAAAATGCAAGGATACCTTGTACATACTGCTTTTGGTGGATGCGAAGCTTTAAGCAAAATTGTATGCCAGCCAGACATTATTTTACTTGATGTAACCATGCCAGAAATGGATGGTTTAACTGTATGCCAGCGGATACGAGAATACATTTCCTGCCCCATACTATTCTTAACAGCTCGCATCGAAACTTCAGACAAAATAAAGGGCTTTGATGCGGGTGCAGATGACTATATCGCAAAACCCTTCGACCTTGATGAGCTAGGCGCCAGAGTGCAGGCTCACTTGCGTAGGGAAAGTCGAAAACAGGGGCAGTCAATTCTACGCTTTTTCGGTGATGCATCCATAGACTACTCAAAACGTGAAGTAAGGATAGGACAGGTGTCCATTTCCTTCTCTAAAAAAGAATTTGACATTATTGAGCTGCTTTCTGTAAATGCCGGACAAATTTTTGACCGAGAACGTATATACGATGTGGTATGGGGTTTAGATGGGGATGGTAACAGCGATACAATTATGGAGCATATCCGTAAAATAAGAACGAAATTTGGGGCATTATCAAAACACAACTATATTGAAACAGTTTGGGGGGTGGGTTATAAATGGAATGGCTAAAGAAAATAAGCCTAAGAAAATCACTGTTTTTAGTTATCATTGTCGCTTTCGCTATTGGCAATATGCTAAACCAGTTGGTGCTAAAAATCCTAGGAGGATTAACCGGTGCGTGTATGTGTGGCGGCAGCCTAACAGCTATTCTAATGTCTATTGTACTGTCATTCGCTGTTCCCCTTATTATTGCCACGGTATTTTACAATATAAAGCTAAAGACCCCACTTTCCCAATTAGCACATGGGGCAAAACGAATTAAGGAAAATGACTTAGACTTTGTGATAAACTTTAGCTCTAGTGATGAACTTGGTCAGCTTTGCGAATCATTTGAATCCATGCGTGCCCAGCTATTAAAAAGCAATAAAGAGTTATGGCAGCAAATGGAAGAGCGAAAACGCCTTAACGCTGCATTTGCACATGATTTGCGAAATCCTGTTACGGTATTAAAAGGTTCTGCTGTCATATTACAAAAGGGGCTTGAGCAGGGAAATTTGACTGCAGAAAGCGCAGGTGAAAGCATTTCTTTAATAGCACAGTATTCAGCAAGAATTGAAAGCTATATACAGGCAATGACAAGCATTCAAAAATTAGAAGAACTGGCATTTACACCAAAAGCAATTAAATGGCTGTCATTAACAAAAGAGTTAAAAAGCAGCTTGTCTATTATAGGTTCAAGTACAGGTAAAAAAGTTGAGTTTTTTAGTGGCGGCGAAGATAGGCAAATAAATGTAGACAGCTACATAATTTACAATGTGGCTGAAAACTTGGTTAATAACGCACTTAGGCATTCGCAAAATAATGTTACTGTAGATATGTCTTGTGATAATAGAAAAATTTCTATCCGCATTACTGATGATGGCGCTGGGTTTTCTTCTCATATCCTTAAAAAAGGAGCCGCCCCATTTTTACGTGATATCAATGACCCTCAAGGTCAAAATTTTGGTATGGGGCTGTATATATGCCATCTATTATGTAAAAAACATAATGGCAACCTAACTTTAGAGAACCACCCCCACGGAGCAAAAGCAACTGCAAAGTTTTATTTTTAAAATTAAAGGAGATATTTTTATGAAAAAAGCAAAAATAAGTATTTTTTTAAGCGCGTTACTTGTGCTCGCCTTTGCACTTTCTGCTTGCGGCGGCAATGGAACTGTTGCACAAGGGGCGAATAATCCTAATGGCGGCGCTTTTTCTATTGAGCACATTCAAAGCGACCCACATGCTTATTTAGGTGAAATAGTTCTTATAGGTATTGTCGGCAGTGTAAGTGCGCGGGATTTTACCCTGCAAACTGCGGCAGGCACATTTGAGGTTGCCGTAGATTATCGTGGGAGCCAGTCATTTCCACAAATAGGAGATACACTTATGGTTGAAGGCCGCCTTACAGAAAACCGCCCATGCTGCGGCCCTGGGTTTACACTAACATCTACACAATTTGAGGCGGTGGAGTAAGCATTATGAATGTTTTTAAACTTGTATCTAAGAACCTTTTACGGCGCAAAGGCCGTTTTGTATTCACGCTTTTGGGTATAACCATTGGTATGGCCGCTTTTGTGGCGCTTTTATCCATGGGAGATAACCTGCGGTCGGAAGTAGCCCAGCAGGCTGATGACTTAGGGGCGGACATTATTGTGATGGGCAGGGTCGACTGTCCATTTATTCACCGTGCTGTTTTGGCAGGGGAACAGTTGCCGGAATCCGTTCCCAGGGAAATTGTTGGGCAAATTGCTGCAATTGACGGCATTACTGCGGCTATCCCATATCTTACACTTGGCACGTCAATACAAGATGTTCCGGTTACACTTGTAGGTATCTTGCCCAATGAGATGAAGGCACATAGAGGATGGAGCGTAGCATCCGGTAGTTTTTTTGCAGATGAAAATGAACGTACTGTCATAATTGGCTCTGGAATTGCTGCAAGCGAAAGGTTTGATTTTGAAATAGGCGATATGCTCACTTTCAGAGGGCAAGATTTCTTTATTGCAGCAATTTTGCAAGAAACAGGCAGCAACGATGATATATCTGTGTTTATGTCATTGGATGTGGCGCAGGAAACTTTTGGCTTGGATGATTATGTATCTTTTATAGCTGTTACGGTTGGCGATGTGGCCAATATGGAACGATATATCGCTGCAATTATGGATATTGCAAATCTGTCCGTATCAACAAATGAGGAGCTTTTAAGTTCGGTTTTACTCATACTGGGCTCTTTGGATATTACCTTGCAACTGATTGCAAGCGTTGCTTTAATTGCCGCCGCATTTGGCATAATTAACACGATGATGACTGCAATTTATGAACGGCGCCGGGAAATTGGCATATTAAGGGCAACCGGTTGCAAACGCAGAATGATTTTTAGAATATTTATTTTAGAATCTGGTCTGTATGGCTTGTTTGGCGGTTTGCTTGGCTTTGCCGTTGGTTTTGTGGTTTCGCGGCTTGCGGCACCACTTATTGCGCAAAATGAATTTGTTGCTGTGCTTGGCAGCCCAGATACTGCGGTTACGTTGTCCGCTCCTTTATTGATAACCGTACTTGGGCTCTCCGTTTTAATTGCGACTGTGTCTGGACTGTACCCTGCGTGGCAAGCTTCAAAATTAACCCCAATGGAGGCGATTAGGAATGTCTGATTGGATAATTAGAACAGAAAACTTAGAAAAAACATATGGCAGCAAAGTACAGACCCATGCTCTTAAGGGTGTTAGTTTGAAAATTCCAAGAGGTTCTTTTAGCTGTATCGTAGGCCCCTCGGGGCATGGAAAAAGCACGTTACTACAACTTATTGGTGGTTTGGATAAACCATCAAGTGGGCATGTGTTTATAGATAACATTGATATTTCATCCCTAAATGACAATAAACTATCAGAAATCAGAGGCGAAAAAATTGGTTTTGTATTTCAGTCCTTCAATTTGTTGGAAAACTTAACTGCCGCAGAAAATATTCAAACAGCTATGATGTTTGTTAAAGCAAATCAAAAAGCTACAAACAAACGGGCGTTGGAACTTTTGGATATGGTTGGATTAGGTGATAAAGCAAACGCTAAACCCTCGGAACTTTCAGGCGGACAATTGCAACGTGTGACGATAGCAAGGTCTCTTGCTAATGATCCTGGCATCCTCTTAATGGATGAACCTACAGGAAACCTTGATTCCCAGTCGGAGGCAGATGTGTTGGCGCATATTTTAAATATTCACAAAACAGGAAAGACTATCGTAATTGTCACTCATAATAATGATATTGCCAGGCAAGCAGAATTGCTGTTTGAAATACGCGATGGCCAGCTAGTATAATTAGTTTTCCGTTTATTGCGAAGCGTGTGGTATAATGTGGTTAAATTAAACAAGGGGAGCGGTGATTATGAATGACGGTTTATGAAAAAATCCTTACTATGTGGCAAGAGTACAACATTAAAACCGTTGCCGAGCTCGATGCACGCTTGGACAGTTTTCGCGTACTATTTGCTTATAATAGTGGTAGAATAGAAAACCCGGAAATAACTTATCAAGATACAAGAGAAGTTTTCTCTGATGGCCGAGTGAATGGATTTTCTGGATCAGCTGCAACGGTGGTAGAAATCGTAAATCAAAGATTGAGCTATGAGTTTCTGTTATCAAAAATTATCAATAAGGAACCAATTACAATCGAACTTATAAAAGAGGTTCATGGGATTACAACCAATTCCACATATGATGATAGACGGTTCTTACAATTGGGTGAACGGCCGGGGTCTTTCAAAATTAACGACTTTGTTGTTGGTAAAAACGAAATAGGCTCTGCACCAGAAGATGTAGTAAGTGAACTTACGAGTTTGCTGGATGAAGTTTATGCTGCCGATAATATTTCTGAACCAATTAAGCTGCTGAAAATGGCGTCTTATTTCCATGTATGGTTTGAGACAATCCATCCCTTCGCGGACGGAAACGGCCGGGTAGGACGGACGCTAATGAACTATCTGCTTATGTCAAATGGGCATCCGCCGCTTATTGTTTATAACGAAGATAAGCGTGAATACTATAATGCATTGGCGTTGTTTAATAGTGAAGATAAACTTGATCCGTTATTTAGATTCTTTCAAGCGCAGCTAGAAAAGACTTGGCAAAAGGCACTGGAGCGGCATGAGGCAAGAAAAAACAAGTAGCAAGTATGATCACACTAAATAAAACCCCCTGCAAAGTTTAAAAACTTTGCAGGGGTTTTGCTCATTCGTGCGAGAGAAGATTCGAACTCCCGACCTTCTGATCCGTAGTCAGACGCTCTATCCAGCTGAGCTACTCACACATGCGCTACATTTGGCGCAAGAGATACTATACCACATATCACGGTTAGTATGCAAGTCCAATTTTTTTATTCATCCACAATCGCGCCCTTTAGTTCTGACGCAAAAACCATGCTAAGTAATGTCCCGCCATCATCTTCTACAGAAAGGGCGGGGGCAATGCTTACTTGCCACTTAGATACAATGCCGCTTAGCTTTTCCATTAAGGCGGCGTAGGATTCAACGGATAGGCCGTCCTCTTCCATATGTGGCAGCATTGCCTCCCGGATGGTTGGCATGTCAAACACTGTTTTAAGACGGTATATGAGTGCCAGTGCGGCTAAATGTTTATGTGTATATATGCGCTTGTTAACAGGGGCGGGAAGCAGTCCATCTCGTATATAATTTTGAATCATACCCCGGGTTATGCTCAGGTTTTTTCTTTCACAAAATTTGAGCACTTGAGAAATTGTCATTGTAGGGCTGTAGTGGCGTAGGTCTTGTAATGGGTCTGTCATGGTAAATTCACCCCCGTGCTGCCGAATCCGCCGACGCCTCGTTCGCTAGCCGGCAGCTCTTTTATTTCTTCAAAATCCACCATTTCTACTTTTGCAATAACCATTTGTGCAATTCTATCCCCACGTGTTATGGTGAAATCTCGCTCCCCTAAATTTATCAAAATTATGCCTATCTCCCCGCGATAATCTGCGTCAATGGTGCCTGGGGAATTAACCAGTGTAACCCCATGTTTTAAAGCAAGGCCACTGCGTGGGCGAATTTGCGCTTCATACCCAAAAGGGAGAGAAATCTTGATACCTGTGGGTATCAAAATCCGCTCTCCCTTTTTTATAGTTGCATTCACTTTAGAGTGTAAATCAAATCCTGCAGACTGTGCAGTTTGGCGTGATGGGAGGGGCATGTCCAAGGCATCATCTGTTTTGCTGATTAAAAATTGCATGTTGCTCCATCCCTTCACCTTTCTTGCCTACTAAAGATACGCTTACTTGATCCATCTTAAAAATTTTATCACATACAGCGTAAAAACGGTCCATGTCAATTGCATCAATTTTTGCTACAAGCTCGTCCGGTGTTATAACTTTGTTTAAGGATAACATTGTGCGGCCGATGCTGTTCATGCGGCTGGCGGCACTTTCTAAGCTAAGAAGATAGTTGCTTTTTAGCTGCTCTTTTGCTTTTGCCAACTGCTTTTCTGTAATTTTATCTGTAAACATGCCTTGTACTTCCTGGGAAATAAGTGACATAACCTCCCCAAGTTGTGCCGGGTTTAGTGCGGCGTAAATCATAAATGCACCCGTGTCTGCATAGCTTGCGTTGTAAGAATATACTGAATACACAAGTCCATGTTCTTCACGTATTTTTTGGAATAGACGCGAACTCATGCCGCCGCCTAAAATTGTGTTAACTGCCGCAAGTGGATAGGCCTCGTTAGAACCTGTTGCAATCCCCGGGAAGCCCATGCATAAATGCACCTGCTCGATGTCCTTTTCTCTTATAGAGAAACCGGGAGTGTAAACGGCGGGCGGTGCGGTACTTTCGCATTCATCGCCAGTGTGGCGGCCAAATACATTGGTAATTTTTTTGAGTATTTCTTGCTCGTTAATATTACCGGCAACGGAAATAACAATGTTTTTAGGTGTGTAGCGGGCTTTAATAAATGATAAAAAGTCATCACGTGTAAAGCTACCGATACTTTCTGCCGTGCCTAAAATGGCCCTTCCCAATGAGTGGTTGGGGAAAATTTTAGACTGCAAAAGATCCACACACAAATCTTCCGGTGTGTCTTCATACATACTTATTTCTTCTAAAATAACGTTGCGTTCTTTATCAATTTCTGCCGGGTCGTATTTTGAGTTGAAAAACATGTCGGAAATAATATCAAGTGCAACGTCAAAATGCGTGTCTAATGTGCGGGTAAAATAGCAGGTGGTTTCCTTGGACGTGAATGCATTTAGCTGGCCGCCTACGGCGTCCATGGTATCTGCGATTTCCAAGGCCGTGCGATTTGTAGTGCCTTTAAACAGCATGTGCTCTATAAAGTGGGATATGCCCCCTGTGGCCTCAGTTTCATGTCTGCTGCCATTATTTATCCACAATCCAAAACTTACAGAACGTACAAACGGAATAGACTCCATCACTATCCGTATGCCGTTTGGCAAAGTGTGAACGGCTATCACTTGCGTTCTCCTCTGTCGCGGTTTCGATCTCTATCTCTATTTCTGTTGCGGTCTCTGTCGCCACCGCCAGAACGGTCGCGTGGTGGCGGGCGTTTTACGGTGGTATCTGCCGTAGGGTCTATAACCGCCTTCCGAGATAGGTTAATACGTCCTTGATCGTCAACTTCTGTAACCTTAACGGAAACAACATCGCCTATGGAAACGACTGCTTCCAAAGACTCCACCCTTGTCACGTCCCACTGAGAAACGTGCACTAATCCCTCTTTTTCCGGTGCAAATTCTACAAATGCGCCAAAGTTCATAATACGTGTTACTTTGCCTGTAAAAATGGTTCCAACTTCCGGCACGGTGACGATTGCTTTTATCATTGCTGCTGCGGCGTCTACTTTTGCTTGGTCTTTATCGCAAATAAATACGCGTCCGTCGTCTTCCGTGTCGATTTTTTCAACGCCGGATTCTTCGATTATGCGCTTAATTGTTTTCCCGCGAGAACCGATAACTTCTGCAATTTGGTCAATTTGAATGCGTATAATTGCCATTTTTGGCGCATGTGGCGATATCTCAGCCCTAGGCTCTGCAATGGCAGGCAGCATTGAGTTGTCCAAAATATGGTCGCGAGAAGTTTTTGTTTGGGCAAGAGAAGCTTTTATTATTTCCGGCGTTAAGCCGTCAATTTTTATATCCATTTGGATGGCGGTAATGCCTTCCTTTGTGCCGGCCACTTTAAAGTCCATGTCTCCAAAAAAGTCTTCAAGGCCTTGAATGTCGGCTATAAGCACAAAGTCATCTTCGCTGTCGCCGGTAACAAGCCCTGCAGAAATACCTGCAACCGGGCGCTTAATAGGCACACCTGCGGCCATAAGGCTTAGGGTAGATGCGCATACGCTGGCCTGTGAGGTAGAGCCGTTGGAGCTTGTAACCTCGGATACGAGGCGAATTGCATATGGGAAGTCGTCTTCTGACGGTATAACCGGTAAAAGCGCGCGCTCCGCTAATGCACCGTGACCAATTTCTCTACGGCCTGGACCGCGAGATGGTCTTGTTTCCCCAACAGAATAACTTGGGAAATTATAGTGATGCATGTAGCGTTTGCTTTCTTCTGCTTCATCTAGGCCGTCAAGCTTTTGGATGTCGCCGCCAGAGCCTAGGGTGGTAACCGTAAGCACTTCTGTTTGGCCTCGTCTAAATATTGCAGAACCGTGGGTGCGTGGCAGGATATCTACTTCCGCAGTAAGTTCGCGAATTTCTTCCATACCTCTGCCGTCTGGGCGTTTGCCTTGGCGTAAAATCATGCGGCGTACGGTTTCTTTTTCGAATTTATATATTGCGGCACCAAGGTTTGCTTTGTATTCTTCCGAAATTTCTTCTTCAAAGGTTGGGACTAGATTTGCGTCTACGTCTTCTCTTAATTTTGAAAGATTTTCGTCACGGATTTGTTTTAGATCGCTAAATACGGCGTCTTCCATACGCTTGTCCGTTATAAATGCTGTTACTTTTTCATACAAGCCTTCTGGCAGCACGTTTCTGTCGTAATCACGTTTTGGTTTGCCGTGTTTTGCTACAATGCCGTCTATGAATTCGATAATTTTTTTATTTTCTTCATGGGCAAGCATTATTGCGTCAAACATTAATTCTTCGGAAACTTCGTCTGCACCGGCTTCAATCATCATCACTTTTTCTCGTGTAGAGGACACGGTGAGTGCAAGTTTGCTTACTTCACGCTGTGCCGCATCTGGGTTTACGATGAGTTCGCCGTCTATTAGGCCGATGTTTACTGCGGCGGTGGGGCCGTTAAATGGAATTTCTGAAATACAAAGGGCAATTGACGCGCCAATCATGGCGGCAACTTCTGGGCTTGCGTCCTGATCCATAGACATAACCGTTGCAACCACTCCAACGTCGTTACGGTAATCGTCTGGGAAAAGTGGGCGTATTGGGCGGTCTATTAAGCGGGATGCAAGAATTGCATGCTCTGTTGGACGGCCTTCGCGCCTAAACCAGGATCCTGGGATTTTACCTACGGCGTAGTAACGTTCTTCGTAATCTACGCTAAGGGGGAACCAGTCGATACCGGCACGTGGTTTTTCAGATGTGGTTGCGGTTACGAGCACCACAGTTTCACCATAGGTCATAAGGGCAGTGACCCCTGCG
>Ga0136643_10009019_pt1 | contig 14637 bp, 7 predicted proteins | sample TergutLab28metaG_FD_96883 | JGI IMG/M metagenome (GOLD analysis project Ga0136643, IMG submission 96883) | Labiotermes labralis P1 segment gut microbial communities from Petit-Saut dam, French Guiana - Lab288 P1 (version 3) (version 3) | ecosystem: Host-associated > Arthropoda: Insects >... | reverse complement strand
ACGCAGTGATCAAAAACACTTAAAATGAATGCACTTAAAGAGCTACACAATTCAGCAGTACCAAAACTTTTATAACCTACTTGCAACCGCAGCCAAAAATTCGAATAAATGCAAACAATAAAATGCAATATCCTCACAGTAAGGTCTACCAGCAGATCATCAAACACAGATCATCTCGAAATTCTGGTCTCTGCTGGACGACGCGCTGGAACGTGCATGGATCGTCCCTCAGCACAGCAAGCACATTCACGAAGGGGGTTGTAATACCGTTTACTGGACGGCATTTTCCTCAACGGGGTAAGTCAAGAATTGAAAAATGCCAAGGTGGATTGACGGATGGGGAAATACGAGCGTCATGGAAAAAAATACAAGGAATTTGTAGTTAGTAGGGCCAATCATAAATCGTAACCTACACGTACTTTTACGCTTTAAAGTAATAAATCTAACGTCAGGAAAGTTTCAAGACAAGCGGCACTTTAGGCGCGTGTCTGAACCCTACGCCCCTGGCAACCATAACAATAAAACTGCTCACTAGTTTAATTCGCAGTAGATACACGAAGCAACACTAACACAGCAACTTAATAAGTGTGGGACTTGCGGTCACCACAACGAATCGTAACTGGAAACAAAGTACATAAGTAAAATTGTTTGCCAGTTCAATTCACAGCAAATTCAAAAAGCAATTCCACCTCACATCAAAAGTCGCTTGTAACTGCACAGGTTTGTAGCCAGCACGACGCAGGCACGGGCACTTCTTTTTCTGTTACATTTTTTCTTTCTTTATTTCCTTCATTTCAAGTCACGCCAAACCCCTGATTCTCACGAGGCAAATATCTGGTGTGGTCAAAAATCTTGGTTCCTGCGCTCCCCTGAAACACAATTTTAGATTTCTGTTTGGGGTATGTGAATTGTTACGTTTTCATGACGTCTGTGGATGACACTGAACCCTTCGCGCAACGATAATCGAAACAGTCCGAAGTGTGGTGCAAAGAATGTTGACCCGTACACAGGCAGAACTGGAGTTATGGCGTGATATGATCAGGGTCACTAGAAGTTCTCATGTTGAGGTGCATTAAAGCACACATACACTTTTGAGTTACGTAACGGTTTGCAAATGACCGCATATTTTCCACCTGATGTGGTTATCAGGTAATACATTTTTAAAAATACAAATAAGACATTTGTTGACCGCCTGTATAAGAACGAAGTGTAGGGTCAGGAATGGTCGTTCATTCATGTTCAGATAAGAACTGGCACACGTATGTTAAGTCACTGGGTTGCAGTAACAGTCAATACAGAGCCGAAAGCAAACGTCGCACTTGACAGAGCTGCAACTCAGATCGCCATGTCATTTGTTACTTCACGAACTTGCAACTTTGGTCTGACTGCACTGGAAGGTCACGTTCAAGGTTAGACTCTCGTCGCTGTTTACTACATATTCCGTATTCCTGAGTCCAGTTACCGCGTGCCGGGAGGTAGCAGAGCGAGCCCGTGCAGCAGTGGGTTAAAATATGCAAATGGTAGGAAACGGGCGACGTTAAACCGCGCCAGTGCCGGGGAAGAGCTAAGGCAAATGTGGCCAAACAGTCGATCGCGGCCGCTTTTTGGTCTCTGAAAATTTATTTGCCGCCTCAGTACGATCAATAGATTTGCGTTTGACAGCATTTTTGGTTCGACCTACCTCTGCGAAGAAGCCTGTTCCCAGATGAAGACAAATCAAGATACCAAACCCGTATACCCGATGTACTTTTAAAATACTGCCTTCATTTGTACCTAAGTAATTTCAGTAAGTTACTGCAAGATATGCAGTGCCATGCTTCAGCTTGGCAACGGGAAGGTTAATGAAAAACAGCTTGTAATTATAGTAAATTGTTTTAGTATTAAAAGATCAAGTTTTCATAAATGAAAAAACTGCACTTTTGTATGCTTCATGTTATTATGTTGTTTTACATTTCTTTGTTTAGTTGACCTAATATTACTATATTATGCGCTACGGTAGATAGCGGAAGGTTTCCTGTCTTTAGAGTAGATCACTGAGTCTATAGTCTGGCCACCTTTGAGTTAAGACAACCACAAAGAGGACACGTCATTTTGCAGTGGTGTAAGCCTACCAACGGGTAAAGATATTAAAAATTCTCGTCTGTGATTTTTCCAGGGTGATCATATTATCTGAACAGAATATTTACAAACAGCTTTTATTATGAGAGCTACAATTTACTGAAAAATAAATCCAGGAAACTTTGTACCGTACAAATGGCAAAACTTACTAAGGTGAATACTGACCTTTCACCAGTCGCGGCTCGTGGGACTCTCTCATGGTATGTCTGGAGGTAGGATTGTTATATGATTAAACAGAAAGGCTTAACACACCGATTCGGTCAGCACAGCTACTCAACCAGTTACGTTTAACGTATATTTTTTTCGTTGTGACTTGGGCGTAGGCCGCCTCATTATTGACGTTTCGAGATTACACTCAAGACACCCCACAACTGGTAGGAAACCTCTGTACTAGTGATCGGTCAGTCGCAGAGACCTCTACCAGACGAAACACAACATTCCAAAGAGAAAGACATCCATGCCCCAGTGGGATTATAACCTACAATCGCTGATCCCGGTGGCCGCACGTCTGGGGCCGCTCGCTTGCTAGGTCTAACGTATATAGCAGGGTTCAATTTTCTCACACATGCTTGTTTTCTGTATGATGAAATAACTAAATCAGTTGTTACACGACGTAAATTCTTAATCTTCGCCTTCCCGGCGACTTGTTGCGAAAAATGTATGCCCAAGCAATGCTTCACATCCTTCTTGTTCATGTTTATCTTACAGTTGCAACTAAAATTACACTTGAATATGGCTTTGGGAACAGCTAGGCACAAGCAGTTATAAAAAATGCCAGCGTTTGAAACGTCACGAAGAGTAGATACCTTACACAAAGCTTGTTGGGGCCGCTGGGTGGGCTGCAAGCCATGCCGCACATCGCTCGTGCTGCACCGACTTCAGCCTATCCGCACGCCTAGCTCGGCGAGTCTGCCGACCTCACGCACTTGCTGTGCTAAATCCAGCGCGCATGTATTGGCGTGCCAAACACACGGCTCGCTTCGATTTTCGCTACGCTAATAGTCCGATTACGAGTGTTTGCATATGAACAGATATCATTCATATGCTTGTAAAAATGTACATATCTCCTAACCAAAACTGGTATTCGGCTATTTCACTTTTCTCAAAATTTCTGCTGGGACTGCAGCCCTGCAGCCGTTATGGACGAGCCACCCCTGCCTTTCTGTATAAATGCCAAGCATTTAACATGAAATAATAATTCTTCCTGTGATTTGCTAAGTGATGAAACGCTAAAATGTGATATACATACCTTTTAGCACAATGTAAAATTTGCATTCTTACCAGTGTCATATGCTACTCCAAGACTCTGTGCCACATGCCAACCAAATTTTTGAAAATTGTGTTCTGTTCCTGTGAAAGAGAGAAGATAAGTTTCACGTATGAAGATATTTTGAACGATCAGAGAGTAAAGTGTCATTTTGTACTCAAGTACGAATATATATGTGTGAATGTTATTGCTAATTTACAGATTCTAAATAATTAATTCTTCCTAATTTAATGGGAATATTTTATCGCGTAATTTGCTTATGAATTTGCAGCATAGGGGGCATCTTATACTTAGTTCTAGTTGCTGATGCAAATTGTCATGCACTTAATAGCAACAGTGTCAGAGGCATACACAAGTCTGTTAGCTGCCTATAATCACTTTATAAATGTGAGACAGAAGGTCACTGACAAACCTAGGTTTCAGTGGGTGCATATGTTCTTTCAACATGCCCCACAACCAAGAATTACACACAGAATCCTGGTGACCTTGGTGGCCAGACCAGAGGAGGGTATGTTTAAAACCATTTTTGAGGCAATATGGCATCTCCTCATGACCATCAAAGTTGTGAGATATTTCAGCTACAACACTGTTATAAAAAGGCAGGCACAAAGTTGAAAAGAAAACACACAGTTAGGTAGGAACTTAAAATATTTTTTTTACTGTTAACTCTTTCTGTATATCTAAACTAGTATGAGTAGTACCTAATTATTGGGAATATCAGTTTAGTAACAATATGTGCAGTCATTTTTATACTTCAATACTTTCTTTTTGGGGGGGGACAGAGGAAGAAATTTTAAACACCATGCAAGCTTAGTAGTTTAATCATATTTATCAGTTTATTTGCCTGGTATGTTCAACACAAAAAACTTCAACAGTTCGTTTTGAATTGTAACAGTCCGGATCATTCTAGGGGCTTCTGTACTTACAGCATTAAATGAATTTTTAACTTATGTAACTAAGTTTAGAAGTATTCATACATTTGTGTGATATTGTAGTGCCTGTGTACACTGTCATTAATGACCACTTCACTATGTGTAACAACTGTGGAGTTTACTTGAAGAAGATGCCACTGAAGATAAGTAAGGAAACTCATTTACATTGATATAAAGTCTACATAACATAACATCAGTTTACAGCCATTGTTCAGTCTGGGAGTACCTCAGTGACATAGAATTACAGTAACATGTTCTATAATGACTTGAATGAAGTTCCCATTACACCTCTTTATTTTCACTATATACAAATGACATATCTGATCTGCTTCATGAAAAGTAAACAATTAGGCTTGTCTTTATGAGAAGACAGTGTACCATGCTTACAGGCTGACAAAATGTCATGAAAAATGTCGGGAAGTGAGATTGAACATAAAATGTGGAGCAATTAAACTCACCTTGTAACAGGAGAAATATGAAGTTCAACACCGGGTTTGGGTTCGTCATGGTGCTTTACAACAGTCATTACAATAGGTAAAAATATGCAGAAAAACTGTCTTTCAAGTTCATATTTGATACTGCACTTTTGTAGTTTCATGGTTTCTGTCATTCCATTATGGGGAAACAACAGAAATTTTCCAATATCACATCATGACTTCAACAATAGCCAATGGATGTTAACATACAAGAATGGGTCTACTTACATTGGGCATAAGGTTACTGACTAGTACTAAGTGTTAGGGACTGTTGAATTGCAGACAGTTAAAGAATTCAGTAAAGAATGCTTATAGTAATTACGGAATGGTTGTGAATGCCTTTTAACATTAAAGCTGAGTGATATCTTAGCCATTACATTCCTGTAAAAAATTTGTACATAATGCAGGTCAAGGATATCTCTGCTATAATGATCATACATATGATGTGTCAAAATGAATAGCAATATTGAAGCTTGCAGCTGCCATGTAATTCAAACCAGACACCATTCTTAGTCAAAATGCACTTTTCTGATTCTATCACCAGGGTACTATATTAGACCACTCTTGTTTTTAACATAAAGTTAAGAACAGGGCTATTCAAATTCCAGAGGAACCTAAGTGCAATGATTGTTGTGCCTAAATACAGTACGATTGCAGCATAGCTATGTCTTCTAATCAGTACTAACAATATCATCTGCTGGAATCTGTGTGCAAGAACAATTTTTATTCCTGAAAACACAGGCTGATGTCAGTTCTGAGTCTGAAATAAATAAATCTGGTCACAAATACCACTGGTCTGTGGTGCTTAAGAGTTGTGAAAACTTAATTACACTTGATACAGACCTAAGTCATGGTTCATAAGGAGCATGGGTCATAAAGGACTGCAAACATAGACATCTATTGAAAAAAAATTCTGGGACTATTTGTTAATAATAATCTCTCCTCAAAAACACACATTAAATGTATTAAGTCTAAACTAAGCTCTGCTTGTTATGCTATGTAGCCAGCCAAACCGTATGTATCACTAAATTACTCAAAATGATTTACTGTTCCTACTTCCACTCTGTAATGACCTATGGTCTATTATTCTGGGAACACTCCTCAGACTGTATAAAGATTTTCAGTTTGCAAAAGAAGATTATTAGAATCATTATGGGTTGTAGAAGTAGTGACTTTGGCAGAAAATTGGTTTTTAATTTAGAAATCTTACCATTCCCTTCCCAAAACATTCTTTCTCTCCTTTTGTTTATGATAAGAAATAAGAATCATATCTGGTAAATTCTGAGATATATCACATTGACACTAGGCAACATGCAAATTTTCTCCAACCTTCTGTGAATTTGGCTAAATAACAGAAAGGAGTGTACAATTTAGGTGTAAAGGTGTGTAATATGCTTCTACTTACATAAAAATAAAATCTGATAATCCCAAGAAATTGAAATCGGTGTTACAGAAATTGTTATATAAAAATTCTTTTAATCTCTGGATGAATATTATGAACTTCAAAAAAGTTAAATATATTTACATATGATTTGGATTGGTATTTGAAAGTTTAGCACATGAAGTTGATATGCACATATGTTCCTTTTTTCTTTATCTACTAATCTGTATCTTAGATCTGTTTGTGTATGTAACACAACTACATGAATGTACTAATCTTTGTCTGTTATACAGTGATGTGGTAAATTATTCTTTTGGCCAGTAAGTACTTTATCTTTTAAATTGGTGCTCTAATGTTATTACTGTTTGTATTAAAATAATTTATGTTATGTTCAAACATCAAATATTGTACTAGACCTAGTAACTAAAATTATTGTGCACTTTTATATTGAATTCACTTCTAGACTTCCTAAGCAAATATGACTATTTCCATATCCATATGGATTTTGTAAACCTGTATGGATCCACGGAGTGAAAATAAATGATATGATACGATATCTGGAAAATGTAGACCAGACGTGTTTCTATGTAGTTATGGCTTTTCCTGGAAATTTACTGCCATAGTTAGCATATCAACACAGTATATTGACTATTAAAGTAAAATACACAAACTTATTAATTTTTTTACCAATAAACTTAGAGTATTTAGTTAAAAGTTATTTAACAGTTTTCTAAAACATGTGAACTTTAACTGGTTTAGATCACAAATACTTTTACTTTACTTTAAAATTATGGTAAATGTAAACATACTTCTAAAAATGACTTGTAGAAATCATAATCGAGGTTAAGGCCCAATTTGGAGTGTAACAACAAGGAATGAAACTGAATGTCATCTTACCTGGCATAATATTATTCCAGAGGATGCTAATATATTCATCACGGTCTCCACGGCTTTGCTCATGCCAGAAGCCACATGCATGCATCAGCTCATGCTCCACAATGCCTTTGTACAAGCATCCTGCTCCCAGGGATACTTGTTGTCCACCACCAAAATGTCCAACCAGACTGCTGCAACTGGGAGGCAGCAAAGAGTAATTTTCTAAGTATTTATGTTCATATTCATAATACTGCATATACTTGGGTATTCTTGCTCTTCTACTAGGGCTGGTTTGGTATGCTTAATTGTGCCTGTTAGCTCTGTAATACTGTTTCACTAACTGCATAATTTAAATTTAATTCTTATATCCGTTACCCTCTAATTTTGAAGCCAGCTGGCATAATGTAGATAGTATAATAACTAGGTGACAGGTTGGATATGCAAGGAAAATTATTATGTTTCCAGGCAGAAACATGAAATTTTTCTCTCCTCACAAGTGTACAGATTGAAAGTGGGGACCACCCAGCTTCTGTCATGGACTCTTTCTCCCGGGGTAAAGCATCTGAGGTGTGCAGCTCCCACTCACTCTAATTTAGTGCCAAGGTTAAGAATCATTAGAGGTGTACCTGCACTCTCCCTATCAGGCATGCACCCAGAATTTTTTATTTGGTGGGGTTGACGCTGAGGCTGTAGAAAATTTTGTTTGATTGTATTAACTATCTTCTACAAATCATGGCATAAATGTAACTGTCACATAACATGCTTTGCAACTGATTTAATATACATGAACGTAGAACTCCGTGACTCACCCACCTAATTGAAATCATAAGAACTAATCATTTTGTTTTTTTTTTTAGTTCTTCTACGACTTCCTAAGATTTTTTTTCTTTTCATTTTTCAGAATTCCAATATACAAGTCATCAGCCAATCCCAGTGGCTAATTTATGCTCAAGGGTAAAATACGTAAAACATGTATTATCATGTTTACAATATCCGTTTGTTTTTTATTTCAGTTTGGGAAGGGCTGTAGCCCAGCAGCCCCTGTTTGGGTGCTCATCTGCCCCCCTCCCTCCCCCATTCCCTTTACAATCTGAACAGTGATAACTTCACTTTTGTGTCATTTGACAGAGTGTAACAGATTAATGTTGCACCTATCCTGGTATTAAATGTGTTCTCACTTACCCAGAACCTTTTAGGAGATGTACGAAGTCCCGCTGAGTAGTGCGAGGGACAAACCGTATACAGGTATAAGCATGAAATTCCAGGACTGCTGCTGCAATCACACTTCTCTCATACGTATCTGAAATCATATTGCGGTAGTTAGAGAGAGGTAAAGTTTTCCCAGCAACACTCCAGACATGAAACTTACTTGTGCAGTGGTTTCATATTTTCTCTTATTTGTGATCAACATTTATTCAATTACTTTGTCTTAAGTTGAGATCTGTGCTTCACAGCCTGAAAGTTTAAAAATGTGATAATGTTTTGAAATTAATTTTCAATATTTCTTCTCAGTATTTTACATTTGGAGGGACCCTCATTGTTTTACTTCTATAAGGTAAGGTTTTGTGTTGAGTATGCTACATGCTGTGTCACTATTTTGGGTTAACAATACTTTTATTATTCATAATTTGTAATAATATAGAAGCACAAAATTTCAGTTCCAACAGATGGAGATAATAATATCCTTTCCTATCACAAAATTGTTTCAGTACACAAGATACACATTGAAATATGTGGTTTCCACAGAAGTGAATATTTATTTCATGGCCTTCTGAGTTATGATGCTGTGTAATATGGTAGGTGTGTAACAACATGTCCAATGGACATTCTGTCTCCGTCTTCAGAATCGAGTTTGTCCCAAAGACAGATGCAACATCTTATGCTGAAACTTTGGTATTCACCTGGTGTTATAGAGCCCAAACATTACAGTGCTAAAGGTGTACACTATACAGGAAAGTTGTGACACTTTCTGTAGACATACAGCTAAACTGTTACATTTTGATGAAAGAGGAACGTACTATTCACGGATAATCAGTTTTTCATCACCACAACTGTTTTCTGACCTACACAATGGGAGATAAACTGTTGTGGCACAGTTCACCACGACAGGCAGGTCATGCCAAAAAACTGTGGGCTAAAGACACTAAAACTGTGGAAAGGTGACATTGATTGTAAGGTGAAAGGAGGCACAAGTGCTGTGTGTGTGTTGGAAAGAAAAGAGGTAAATTTACCTCCTCACCAACAAGAACCTCCTAGTATCAGGTCATTTTGTGAACGAAGAAGGAAATGTGTCAAAGCCTGTGTGCATTAACAGTTACACTAAGAGTATGGATTTTGTCGATTTGAGTGATATGATGGCAAACAGCTACAGCATTTCCCTTAAGACTTGGAATGGCCTAAAATCTCTTCATCCTCCTACCTGATCTAACTATCCTGAACGCCACCATCATCATTCACAAAGCGTGGGGCGTAACTCACACAGAAATTGTTCCAAGAACAGCTTGTGGGGTGCTTTATCCATGTTCACAGGATATAAACCCACGTCCTTCCAATTCAAGCCGTGGTCGGCAGCCTTCACGAGAAGTTCGCCATTTTTGCTTGGACTTCAGGGATTCAAATTACTGGCCTGCCAAGGGTCGCTCTCGAATATGTAACGTATGTTCTTCTCAAGGAAAGACCTCTAGGTCATTTCACTTTTGTGTAGACTGTGATGTCGGGCTCTGTGTCTATCTGTACATCAAACTGTGTCACATTGTGTGATACAGTTTGATGCTCTCCACTACTGAGAATCGCTCAAAGTGAAAATTGAGTTGGAGCAGTGGAGCTGTTTGATTTGTCGCTGTTATAGTGGATATAAGTTCCATTCATCCAAACGGTGACTCACGTGAAAGTGTAGATTCCTGAACTCTCTGGTTATTTTACGGTACCAGGAAAATAAATGAGTAGCTACTCTCGGGATTATGTCAGGGCTCGGGCACAAGATACACAGCTACGTTGCCAGAACGACGTGCGCGCGCGCGCGCGTGTGTGTATAGGTCAGTCACACATCGTTACACTTCGTGGGGTTTAACTGCGTTCATTTTCACAAAGAATCGACAATTTGAATAGCTTACTTTATCTGATATTCTAAAGGTGTAAAAGGCGTAAAAAGTAATACAACCAACTTTTAACTGCAATGAATAGCACTAAAATTTTCTAAAATATCCTATTTTAGCAAACAGCAACACCGAGGTGCAGATACAAAAATTTTAATTCCGTCCAGCTTGATATGTGGCGGGAATTTAAATCCTTTCCTGGTTATTGACGTCCTTAAGGGGCTATTGAATATGTCGGGGAGTGTACGTGTTTGGATTACAGTAGGCCTTACGTGAAGGGATTTTTTCAATCAAGTAAACTTTATGTACTGCGTTACTACTTACTGAAAGAGCTTGAGATGACATAAGGAATAATGCCTCCTGGCCAGCGTTTTCTCATATCTCTGATGGCATTCTTCTCAAATGAACTGAAATCGGACACGTTGACACCAGCAATATCACCCTCAAAGAGACCAGCAGATAGTATAGGATCTGGCGAATCTTCATCTTGTGGTGGAACAATAATCTCTGTAAAAATGTGTTATCATAATATGGAGATTTAATTTCACCTTGACAACAGTAATTTCAACGTGCTAGTACATTCTTCAGTGAACATCTTGAAGCTCTCAGCAATAAACCGCGTACAAAACGAAGTACAGATGAAGGAAGGGTAAATAGAGTTTCCAACATGTTGCACGTATTTCCTTCCTTGCTGGGTTCGCGTTCCCCTCATCTCAGTAGTTTGATATAACCATTATAACAGCATGAGGTTGCCAGTACAAAACAGTCTGCATTAAGCAGTTTTTGCCTCCTTCCCTGTAGCCCAGAAACGGCGCTACAGCAGAGGGTAGGATTTTCGTAGAACATAATAGAAACTGTTAGTACAGGTTTTCCCCGTATTCTAACAAAGTATCTAGTCTCATACCCTGAGCATAACTGGAATTGCCTGTGTGCCTTCGCAGGCAGTGTGACGGAAATACATCACATGATACAACACAGCATGGCTCTCTCACTCTATGTTTGCGTGCGTCGTAGCTTGTGGGTAGTGGGCGAGTGGTGCAACCGCTGCAGGGCGCTTTAAAAATCTAAATTATACAACCAAATAAAAGAAATTGTAATAAAAGCCTGTACTTTGTTCCATAATTTCCGCTAGGAGTACCACTGCGATTTCTCGCCCCGGACGCCAAAAAAACCTAGCTGCCCACTCGTGTGAATAACATGCAAGTCAATAATAATCGAAAGTATTCGACAGTAATTCACACCGTGGTTGCCACGGTTACTGAATAAGTTTTGTAACACAACACAGCACAGCCGCATGGCAGCTTAACGGTAGGTGAAGTCAATGCTTGATAGGTTCCAAAAGAACAAAGAAACGACCGATGAAAAAGGCTATGGAGTAGAGCGTGAATATTATGGCAGCCCGTCTTATGATGGACACGCGGCTAGAAAATAATATAATGGAACTAAATATTTGAAGTAGTTTTAGTAAAAGAAAGTATGTATAGTCCCCACTGATGTATTTCTTGTATCTGATGTCTAGTGAGCTTTGCATAGCCATAGCTTTTACTCGGTTAGTGAGATATGTTGCATTCAGTTATTCGACTTTAGTCCGGGCTTAATCAGAATGTAAATAGGCGTTATGTAGTAACATTTTATTTTTTGTAAAGAAAGCTTAAAGACGGGGACCTATAATTTTCCTGAAACGTAGTGTGTTAAAATTCGTAAATTCAGATGCCGTGTCCCATCGTCAGAACCCTATAGAATAGTACCTGTAAAAATTCGTTACGACTTACAAGAAATACGGGAAGGAGGGAAAAATAATATTTGCCTTCTTCTAGAATTAATTGGTGATAATGGTCCATTTTCTCAGCCGCAGTTTTGATGATCCCTCACCGGTTTCGAAAACCGCGACAAAATAATTTTCAGCAACTGAATGGGGCTCCATTTCAATTTGTTCGTGGAAAAAATGTAATATGTACGTCTATATCCACTCATTGATGAGAATCAGTCTGTCTTACTTATAAAGTCACGTGTAACAAGAATTCACTAATTACAGTAACAAACTGCATTGCTGCTTTAATGTTTATTCTAGTTTCAAGACTTTGAAGGCTGAAAGAAGGGAATTTTTTGGTCAAAGTACTAGGGCTTCAACAGCTTCTTCAATACAATCGTAAAAAGAAATTTCCGCTACAGCGAACAGAAGAACAGTGTCAGAGAATGGAGAATGTATAACAGAGCGTAGGCCCAACGTGCCAAATGCGCTCTGATAAAATTAAACTTCTTCTCTAAATTTCATTTCTTGTGTTCTGTTCGTTTTGATCGCCAGCGGGAAAGGAAAGAGCTTTATATCATAGAGTGCACAGAGAAATTATGGCTGAAAGAAAGAGAAAAAAAAGGAGAGAAAAACAAGTGCAGACACACTGTCAGTGACAATTTAGCTGTTAGCACTTTACTTTTATAGAGCTATGGGCACGAATCATAACCAAGAGAGTGGTCATCGTGAATTAGATGTTTGTTGTGTTTTCTCTGCACGTCCTAGCATATCATTGTTGCCGTTAAGTAAATCGCACTTTATTGTACGCCTTTGATGGTTAAATATAAATTATTCAGTTATCAGCGCGTTTCTAAACATGCAGTAATATAATAACAATTACGTAACAGAGTAGAGTTAAATGGATTCTGTCCGTCGTCTTAGGTGTTCGAAAATGGGAACTGTTGACAACACCTAATATAAATATTTCCCTTAGAAAGAGCTGGTCGCAGTCACTGCTCGGGGGAGGAACTAAGTCAAGTGTAAGTAATCATAATTGTTTTCCTTGGAGGGACAGAATAAGACCACGAAAACCCTTAAAATAGTCGGTGTTCCCACCGAGAATTACACCTATTGTCTCTCGAATACAACTCAGAAATGTTACCGCTTGAGCAAAATTGTTCTCACCACACTTTAGTACGAGAAAATTCAGGCGGACAACTGCCAATGCATACGAGATGTTTCTCTGTGTATGGACATATTATAATTTGAAATGAGTTTTATAAAGACGCGCAAACGTGAAGGAAACTCATGCATTATTGTGTGGACCAACCTGTGAGCAGGAACGCCCAAATCCTCCGATCGAATAAACACTGAAAATATTCACTGTGCTATTTAATATAATATTATTTTCTTTCCTTGGACGGGCTGTAATAACCAGAGTTGGACGACAGATCTATGTTCTCAGTACCTGCTATCCTGATAGTCTGTTCTTTTTTACCTGTAGAGACTATGGGCTAGACAATTCAGACAGTTTCCTTCCCGCCTGTACGTAGGAATACGCCTTCATCCAAGCGTGTTCCCTATCCAAAGGATACCGATTCCTGTTTCTCCTATGGTAGAGCGGTCAGAACTTGAAGCTAAACCAATCAGTGTATGGGGCTTTTCCGCCACGTTCTCCACAACCCTCAGCAAGTGTAATAATTAAACCCAAGGGAAATTTTACCCCAAAGTAAATCTACGTGATCTAAAAATCTCGGTTGTCAATCGAACCGGTTTCTAATTTGCTCGGTTACTACTGCGTTGAAACCTGAATATCAAAGTATCGAAGTTTTGCTGCCTACGTGTTGCAGCCTTCTGGAGTCAACATTTTCATTGCGCAGCCTTTTTTCCTAGCAGGCTTATTATTTCTTTTGCGCTGAGGTCACACTGGTATCATCTGTCACTTTTATAACTAAGCAGGTTTGGGATTTCTTCACCGATGTTGAAACTACACTTCTCGGTCACAGAGGACGTACTGCTTACCCAATTTTTCGGCATTTTCGAAGTCTTTGGGCGTTAATGGTTCGCCGGGTACTTCTTTTTCCTGGAACATATAGAAATAAATACGTTAGAAACATTTATTTATAAGTGGAAGCCTTACGAATGAAAGACTGGATCGTCGCAACAACGACCAACTTTATAACTTAATTCGGCAGTAGGCATACTAAAAGTCATGTTCAGAATTCGGACTCATATCTTGCGGTGGGTAAAGAAATCTGTATTACTTTTTCGCAGTAAGGTTCTGAATTCGAAATTATACACTGTCTACACCAGTGTACATTTAGAACTAGTGTCTTCATGTGTAGTGAGGATTAGGGATGTTGGTGGAAAAATTAAAAAATGGTTTTACCAAACTAGACAAGGTGACCTCTTAGTATAACTAGCTTCTCTGCTTAGAGTGAAGCATGATTTCATGCACTCTTGAGCCGCGAATGCACTGTCGTCTGGTGGTAGGTCAAGAAATTTAGGTATTATTATCTTTTCAATTTTTCAATGAAAATATTAGATGTTTTTAATATGCTTAAACAAAATAAAAAACCTTTATAAAGTTTACACCACAATACACTTTTACTTATAGAATATATATATATATATATATATATATATGTATGTATATATATATATATATATATATATATATATATATATATATTTTTTTGTTTTGTCTAATATCGACTCTATACAAAATATTATATAAAATATGATTCTGTGTGGTGGTGT
>Ga0136643_10009017_pt1 | contig 14639 bp, 10 predicted proteins | sample TergutLab28metaG_FD_96883 | JGI IMG/M metagenome (GOLD analysis project Ga0136643, IMG submission 96883) | Labiotermes labralis P1 segment gut microbial communities from Petit-Saut dam, French Guiana - Lab288 P1 (version 3) (version 3) | ecosystem: Host-associated > Arthropoda: Insects >... | reverse complement strand
TGCACACAGCCAAAATCAAAACTTTTAGATATGTTACAATAACCCATGCAGCAGGCTGTCTTGGGAAGCACCACTAGTCAAGAAATTTCCCGCATTCATTACTCTGTTCACATAACTCGCATTATAACAACTGTTCTGAGCAAAATGAATCCAATCCACACCCTTCCACCATACTTCTTAAAGATCCATTTTAATATTATACACTCAGCTATGCCTAGTTCTTCCAAGTAGTCCCTGTTCCTTCAGGTATTCTGAGCAAAACTTTGCCCAGTTCTTCACACACACACACACACACACAAGTTAATTTCCATGATACTTCAAATTAAATAAAGTGGTTGCATCCTACTGCCCCATGACCGTGAAAAGGCACTTGCTGTGCATCCCAATCAATAAGGCCCCAGTACATATTCAGTTATACTGTGCAATAGGATTAAAATAACTGTCAGTGTTGGATTTTATAACTAAAGGCAGTCTTTTGCTGAACATCACAATCAAATGCACTGTTCATTTTGGTGTAATTATGAGAGGAGGCTGTGTGAAGAAGAGAGAGTGCATAACCGTGAAACTTCTGGCTACAGTACCAACACTGCTTTGTGACAACAATGGCTAGGCAGAAAAACCAAGCTGCCAACTTGAGTCAAGAATGGATTAGTTTAAGAAATTTATATTCAGACATAACACTTTAAAACCAGTATTAACAAAAAAAATGGCAGAGGCACTTCACAATGGACAATGAAACTTTAATCCCTACCACTAAAATTTTCTAAATTGTACATATATCCCACAACCAATTACATAAAAGCCATATCAAATGTTCCAGTGTATAAAATGACAACATATTTTCAATAGTAATATTGTTCCTGCTTCAAATGATGGCACAAGAAAACACAACTTTTCATGTTGTTCCACAACACACACATGCTGTGTGAAACGGATAAGTTACAAACATCTGACTGAGATGACCACATCAAGACTTTGTAATGCCACCTAATATTAGGCTCCACAGACACCCACAATGCCCAAACTCTAGCAAAATTTTCTGTCAAACTTTTTTCAGTTCTCACTTGAAGAAACTGCACAGTATGTCAGACACTGTTCATTATGCTGTATGCAGAGCATTTTGTTACTGATAGCACCTGCAACAATTTGATAACCAATTTATCCTAATCTGTGACTGTGCCTTTTAGGGACAGTGGCCTCTTCATATTCCTGACACAGATTTTAATTTGGTCCCATTCAATTGCTATAATTTCCCAGCTTTACTTAGCACAGATTCAGTATAAGGAACTTCACACACACACACACACACACACACAAATTCTGTCCAATATTCTGACTGTTTTCTATTCCTCCAATGCCTTATAGCCTGCCTGACAATTCTGTGCAGGTTCTTGTCCTACAAATGACATGTCAGACCCATTTTGGCAGTAAGTTGGCAGCCTCATTGTCTGCTGCCACGCATTTGAGAAGGTTGTTGCGCCATGTTTTGTTCTGCCTTTGTCACAAAGGACTGCAAGCAGTCCCGGTCTAGTTTTGAGTTAATGCGGAAGGAATAAAGTCCCTACAGCACAGCTTCATCATCCAGCAGAGTATACATTTTTCATCTGTACATGGCACACACCGCAGTTTCCATTACTATGGTGTACTGCCTGTAGTCAAAACTTCCCACTCGCAAGTCTGCCATTATCACAGCACACTGTACACAAAATGAGAAGACTGTAACCATTCAACTGTGTCAGTATCGGTATCCATCAATTACTGGCTGGTGTATAATGAACTGGAATGGACGTGAAAGGAAGTGGTCATGGCCTGTCTGAAGTACCACTGCACCATTTGCTTGAAGGGACAGAGAAAAGCTAAAGAAAATCTGACAGACTAGCTGGTGCAATGGACAAGACACACCAGGTATTACCATCTAAACCAATCCCTTCAGTAGATTAGTATAATAGCATCCATCACTGTTACCATAACAAGTGCCTTATTCATATCCCAGTCTACCTCAGTATGTTAATAATACCCTAGCACTTACAATTTGCTGCCGGTACATACACTGTATGCCAGCAAGTGCCATCACATGCACAGCTCCACTTATCTCCACAGCCCTTCATCTAGCAAAGTACACTTCTGTTGATATAAATGCTCTGTCAAAAGTCAGATGATGGGCCTCATAGTGCGATGAAGACCCAATATAACAACACTCCTACTGGCAGTCCTCACTATACTCCAGTGTCTACAAAATTAGGCAGTCTTCATCGTACCATCGAGCTACAATCTGAATATCAGTCCTTTGTCCAATACCATTTCTAAGGAGTGTGACTTCCGAGGACAGCTGTAATATACCAAATTGCTTCCATGTGGCCCTTCAAGGTATTTACAGCTGCCAGCATCGTGTTGTTGTGTGGAATGACACAATGTTACATACATTTGTACTACTGATACCATCTAGGAACTTCTCATTTATCAGGACAGCATTACTACCGACACATTATGCTGCAGTTCATCCATTACAAATGAGCCCCCGCCATGAGGTCCATCCACGAGTAATAAAACTTTCACCAGAGCAGCCTTCAAACATTGAGCTCCTCTGTCTCCCATGGGGTAGGGTTCCCTGATTTTGGTTTCTAGCATGGGGTTGACCCATCCACATTTACAGTGGGTTCAACTTCATGTGTTCTGGCAGCTGACGTACGGCTTCAGGTGCTTCCACATTACCAAGGAACACTCCTTGTACAGTCACCATGTCCAACTGCATTCTAATTGCATATAAATCACATGAGAAACAGATGTTTCAATTGATGTAGCAGACCAGCAGCCATATTGACTTCTGCACAAGGGACATTCCTTTAATGCTCTGTCCCTAATAAATATGTCTTCTATATTCTCCACTGTTTGGACTGCATACAACAGGAGAAAGTTCTTGAATTGTGCTGATGTCACCACATCTCCTTCCCTTCAGTGCCAACTTAAGTTTCCAAAAAAGGAATGGAGCCAAGTCTGGACAGTACAGAGGATGCAAAACAGCCATACCATTCTATAGGGTTCCCAGGATGGTGTATGACATTTGAATTCACACACATTTTGGACTTTCTCCATCATACATATTGAAACATAACACGTTTCATGGACAGGTTTGGCCCCAATTTAAGGCTTGCTTCTTGCAAAACAACTGCCACCACAATTTTATTATTTATACTGTAACTAACCCAGATTTACATGAAATTACTAAATACCACATATTTTAAAAACTGTTAGCATATATGGTTACACAAGTCTCACTAGTCACCAAATACATAGCTAGCCACTGTATTTCACCTCACTAAACAGTAGCACTGTGTAGGAGGTCCTGGTAGTTGGAATGTTTATGGTAATAACTGTCCGTTTTAGCCGTGAGAAGGGGGTGAAATATTGCTGTGTCTGATCTCAATTCTCACTGGATGTATTCCAGACCTGTTGCAACAAGAGCTGCCTGGTTCTGCTAAGCATGAATCAACCATCTCTGTTGAAGTTCATGGGTCATAATTGTATCTCAATAACCTCCTTAACCAAGCAATCCACACACCTTTCTACCTTAGCCATTCTGTAAATGTTGTTGAATTTCATACTGTCCAGCACCCATGATACATTCTGCTACAGATGAATTCTCTGGCTGGCCCAGGAAAAGGTGCCTCATGTGCTCCTTGTACCTGGTTTCTAAACTCCGGCTTGTCCGACATAGCCCTCCTTCACCCGTCTCTCAAAAAGTCCCAGTAAACGAATCCTCTCCAGGTTCCCCAACGGCGGCCCCTATGGAGAGAGTTGCCCGTTTCCAGAACCTTCTTTCTCGAAACTCTCGAATTCCTTAATAAAAGTTGTCCTAATAAAAAAAGAAATTTCACCCTTCTCTCGAAGGTCCTAGGAAAGGAGCATCCCCCCATGTTCCCCAAAATGGGGCCCCTATGGAAACAGGCGCCCATTTCCAGAGCCTTACTTGGCATATACTCAGGGGTCCCCAGTAAAGGAGCCCTCCCTCTAGGTTCCCCTCATAAAGATGCTCTGATTCCAGAGCTCTCGTTCATCTGTCTCTCAATGTCCTCCCTGGTAAATAAGCACAATCCAGGTTGCCCAACTGGGCACCTATGAAGAGAGATGCCCATTTCCAGAGTCTTCCTTTACATATCCTTCAGGGTCCCCAGCAATGGAGCCCCCCCTCTAGGTTCCCCTAACAGAGCTCCCACAGACAGAGATGCTCTGTTTCCAGTGCCCTCCTTCAACTATCTCTCAAGTTCCCATTAAACGGACCCCCTCCACCTCAGGTTCGCCAAAGGGGCCCCTACAGAGAGACACCCGTTTCCAGAGCCTTCTTCTACCCATCTCCTGATAACTCACTGTTCCTTCAAAGTCCCCGTAAGGTAGCCCCCCTCCATGTTCAACCAACAGGGTCCCTATGGAGAGAGATGCTCCGTCTCCAGAGCCAATGGTTTATTCATTAATTTATATCTGTCAGAGTCCCCAGTTAAGGAGTCCTCCCACAAAATGGGGGAAAAAATATATGGTCACTGTCCACAGAGCTCCATGTGGACAGAAGGCCTACATACAATGGGGTACAGCCTTGTTCCCCAAGGGGATCTTTTACAACACTGCTATCACTATCCCAATACCATGCAGCCCTTGGCATGCTACCTTCCACCTTGGCTTGGGTAGATCAAATCCCCATTAGCCAGCATGTGTCATAGTAACCCTCAACAGGGTGTGTCCCCTCCACACCTGTTACTGCCTCCCATGTGACCCAGGGTATGAATCCACGTAACTCTGAGGTAAGGATGAGGGGATGGATATATAGGAGGCATCAGAACAAATACAATGATACATTTTCCTAGCCACTGAAACCTTTGTATTCTATATCCAGTTCCTCCACAACTCATTACAGCACACCACAAATAATTTTCCTAACACATCATGAGTGGAGTTCAATTCCTAGCACAAGGTTACTGTTTCTTCCAAACTTTGCTGCAGTCCAGCTCTGAAACTTGCCCAGTCTCCTATCCAAAAATTACTCTTGGATCTTAACCCCAACAGCAAATTTTCTGGAACAACTGCAGTACTGAGGATGAGAATCTGTGAAGTCTAAATGTCACGCCTGTACAGAGACAATTTACATTTTATCCAAGAACCCAGTATGACTGAATCAATAATGGAGGCCATACATATAAGAACACCACACACCAAAATATTATAATGTGTTACCTTGAGTTTATCTTCCTCAACTGCACTGCTGTTATGCCACCATCTCTTCCTCTTACCTTTCAACATCTCAGTAAGTTTCAGTTCCCATTGATATGGTGATGAAAAATTGACCTCTTAATGTCATCCTGTATTACACACTTATACTTCTATTTACTCAATAAAGAAAAACTGTTGGAATTGTAATTAATTACAGGCTTGGCTGTAACAATAGCCATATGTTTCTTCATGTACACAACCATCAGAATTGTATTCAAATTGTCATACTTCCAACAGTTCCTCATAAAAGTTAAAAATCAGCAAATTCAATGGTACCAGAGACTTTGCATTCAATACTACAAAATTAAAAACATGTTAGGAAATGTAAACAGACTGTAACAATTCTGACATGTTCACGCCATCTTCTTTACCTCTATCAAAAACCATGTGGCTTACATAAAAACATAGAGGACATAAAATGCATGCTTCACTCTACTCTACAGCTTTTGTGTAAAGCAGTTTCTTGTCCAAATAGTGCTAGATGTGCACTCAGAAATTCATACAGGTTTTCAGTAATGTGTCAATTATTGTTCTATTTGAACAAAAACTGGAACATTAATAAATGTTAGTAAACTCCCCAGTAAAAAATTCCATGCAAATCTGTACAGGGGCTTGAGTTCTTATATGCAGACACATACAGACAAACAAGCATAGTGAAGCTAAGAGACATACTGTTAAAACTTTTCATTACAAATATGCCAAAAAAATTATTGGATCTTTCTTGGAAATGTTACTAAGGCATTATTTTCAGTCGTGGAACAACTGAAGTCTATGCCAAACCTCCCTAATGAATGTAGCAGAGAAAACTATACACAATTAGCAAACCTATGCAATATTAAAGTGAAACAAGAATTTGAACTGATTATGTTGGATATAGAAGTTATTTATGTCACGCCTTTATAAATGAACCAATAAAAACTATGGTATAACTAATCAAAAATTAATGCATCAACAGTAACAAATAAATGGCCAATCTAATAAATGGTAATTCATATCAAAATTATTTTCAGTTTCATGGATCACATTGTAAATACAACAAAGGGGTACCTTTGCGATTGCCTATGTCCAGGTTAATATTCAAGAACTTTCTACAGAATTTGGAAGGTAAATTTATAAAAAGCGGTAACAAAAATAAAGCATTAATTCAGTATCCTACAGAATGTCCAAGAAGACACTGTACAACTGACTTATTTATTTCATCTTACCTGCACTATATGGATCCAACAGATCCCTGTGGGACCCCTCATGGACCTCACAGAGCTTTATGAATCATCATATCCTTTGTGATCTCTTCCATGGAATTCATGGTGTTCAAGAGATGCCGGTATCAGTAATGATGACTCACAATGTAGCGTTGGTGCACAGGCTGTTATCAGGTGTGCTCAAGTTGGGACATCATGGCCACCATAATAGTGGTGAAGGGGATGTTGCACAACCCCAACCACTACACTGACCTGTTAATGATTCATTGAGGAATTCACACAGTCAGGGTGATATGCTATCTTGCTGAAATAACACCTGTTACATAATCCCATTGTTGCCTGGCTCTGGTATAACATAATTCCACATTTAATACATGTAACACCACTAACAGTTCCATCATAGACATATGGGCCAATGATGTAAGTGGCAGTTATACAATGTATAAACATAACACGCAGTACAGTGAATGTACTCACTAATGAGTGATTCAGTTCCTTCAGACTGGTTACTTGTTTTGTGTGTTAATTACCATTAAATCACATTAGGCCATTCACATCCAACAAAACTCATGCTCCCACAACTAGCAGTAACATTACAAGCATATGTATAGCCCTGTCAGGTATTGATAAGAGGTGTAACTGTTTATTCTACCTCTCCAACACCACAGAATAAAGAATGCATAGTTCCATTTGCACCTTTGTTCAGTATCTCTTGCCTAAAACACCATCCTATGTGTCAGGATGTCTGACAGGCAAATCATACCCCCAACACTGCTGTATCTCACCAAAAACCAGACAGGTTGTATGAGTTCTAAGCTGTACAAAATTTCAACCTTACATAAACTGCCACATCTGACAGCTGTAACATCTTGTGGAACTTATCTAAACCTCATAGTCAAAAAACAGCTGAGGTATTTGGGAGTTTATATGAATGTACTAGAAACTATTTACCCACATAACCAATGCAGATGACTAGAGAAAGACATTACTGAATACTTATTCAATAGTAGAAGGTAACTATAATATAGATTAGATTTGTATTTTATCACTTGAATTTTGTATTATTAAAACAACAAAAATAGGTTGAATATATTCACATAGGAACAACTGTATGAAAGTACTCAAAATACAGTAAACAATAAACCTACATGACCAATGGCAACCAAATAGTTACCACACAGCTCAACCCTCTTAAGCAGGTTCAATGTACATACCATCTGCTTTAACGCTGTGAACAGAATCTACATTCTCCCCCCCCCCTTCTGCAGTGTAATTTATGTTTCACATCACTCTTAGAATAAACTGCAAACACTTCCCTGACAGCATCTTTTGTTGGGCCTGTGTAAAGAAAAATTGTGTTGTATGGAAGGTACGAATCTAGTTACTAAATATTACATATTTACATTAATTTAGAGATTCAAAGGATTAACAACCACTCCTTTCCTCAACTTGTACAGCCAGATACATACAACCTGACAGCATAACATTACTTTCACAGGATCAGTCCAGGCCCTGGCTATTTTATGAACACAGAAACTTGTGCATTTAGAGAATAATATTCAGTTTCAAGGGTGAGGTTTGGCTACTTTCAGATATGTGACTCATCATTCAATGTCACCCTTTCAATGTCTAAAATTTTGACATAACGCTTAGATCTTTCGAAGATTTGTGGACTCCTGTTCTATTCATTTCAATTCAGTTGCAAGTTGCAGGGTGGCTCATTTTTTGCCCTTTAATGTACTGTATTCTTCTGAATCAAAAGAGGTAAGGGGTTTAGAACATCCAAAATAAATACTGAACACATTCTGACATAAAACAAGTTAAAATAAAAAGGTAAGATACTGGAAAAATACGCAATTTTCCCTCTGAGGTCATAGGACAACAACACTTACCACAAGACTACAGATGCCCCAAGCATTGTCACAAAAACTAAAGACAGCTGTAAACCTGAAATTCTACAACAAATAATGGGAACAGTGTCATGCATTGTAAAATAATGACAATAAATTCAAGATGGCACTTTGAATTTCAGGTTCCAAACATTATAAATGGCACCTAGCACAACTTACCTATTTTACTGAATCCTTGTTGTTAACATTCAGTATCCCAGGTCAACTTCCCGGGGCCTCTTTCCTTAGTCTGAGGCTGACAATATCCTATGGCACCTGAAATAGCAACTCACCAGTACCATTTCATGACCCATGTCATATAAAGCACACATATATGTCAAATTCATCCACCTACTGGCATTCACCACATGGAGAATACAGCTTATTACAAGAAAAAACTTTCTCAAAACTTCCAGACACACTCCACAATTACTATCTGCCTTGGTACATGCCTTTATTCTACAGTACTCCCATCCTTGTGAGCAGGGAGGTACAGGAATGTCCTGGATTCCCCTTGTCACTATGAAATTCATGTTGTCCATTATCACCTGAAAAAGCAAGATATCTGACATGTACTTCCACCACCATAAAAAAAGCATTACATCAAGCTTTGCAACATTTTATGCTACTGCAATGATCTGTATTATTACATAATTCATCAAAATGAAATCCATTAATGAAAATATGTTACAATAATGGTACAGAATTTAACATAGCATCCAGATCTATAAATATAATCATAATTATAATTCACCAGACATATGTTTAATACATGGACACCTCATAACTGGTGTGACGATGGATGAGGTACCGGAAAGCTAAAAACACATTCCAGCAGAAGAGCTTTATCATATGCACTGCAGTCCCTTCACTGTCACCTCTCTAGCACTCAGAACAAACCTATCTATCTAAAAACTCTGTTCCTCACAGAGAACATGGTGGAAGGCCAACTGCAACTCGCAAAGACAAGACAAACCATATAACCAAATACCATCTTATGAACCCAAACCTGACAATACTCTTCAAGCAATGACAAAACAAGTGCATCCACCAGTAGCAAAACAATTCCCCTTTCCCAAAATAATGGTGGTCTGCTAGGTACTACCAGGCAAGCCAAATGTAATAACCTGAGCTCAAAACACACTTGTCCCTCCAGCCCCAAAGTCAAACGGCATGACAAAAATTAATGTAGGAGCTTGTAAATCCAGTATCATACCCCATAAGGCAATCAAATCATACCTACATCTGACAACAGTCTGTCCATTTGAATGTCTCTTCTCTTACTAGTGAGGGTAATATGCTGCAGAGGGCCTTCTAGCAAAGGGGACTGTAACTCTTGATCCCCAATGCAAATCCAGTGGTAGAAAAGTTCGAGTGCAAAGTTCCCCCAAGGTAATCAATAGGAAACCTGGAGAATGACCACACACTTCATCGGAGTTGGTACCATGAGGCTGCATGTTTCTTGGTAAAATGTGCTGGAGATCATGCTTGCAAGGACAGTAAGAAACAAGGAATCACTAAATACACCTGTAACCAAATATATCAACAAGGATGAAAAGGAAGTCAACAGGAAAAATATAAGGCACATCCACGAACTTCAAAAGCAACGGTGGTTAACAGCTGCACATAATATGACCTCTGGACCAGTTAAAATTCCATGATCTTCAAAAACTGAACCATGCTGAAGAGGACAAAAGTTGAAAGGCCAAGCCTTTGGTGGTTGTAAAGCAAATTTCAGTATTCGTATCAAGGACAGAACACTGCAAATATTAGATACAAACTTTGAGAACTAAGGGCTGGTACATCTAACAGAAGACCCATCTTCAAGAAAAAAAAATCAGCCCCTAAAATAAGACATGCTAAACACTGAGCTACCAACAAGTGAATTCGTACAAAAACCCTTGGACATTGTAACATTGTTTTGCCTGCAGTTTCTAAAGGATATCCTGCAGCCATGACACATCCAAAGTCTGTGCCAGAACACTAGTCCTAAGTGTTTGCTGAAACCTCCAAAAACGGCTGAACAAAATCAATGATTTTACCAAAGTGGGATCCAAATGTGGTCTCAGTAAAAAGCTGCCAATCTGAAACTTTGTCAATGCTGACTGGATGGTCCAAATGCCAATGATGTGATGTTCTCAGGCGAAGTCACAAGGGTTCACTGGGCCTTTCCTAGGAACACTGTTGCCAAGAAGGTACCAGCCATTTGTATCATTCTTTCATGATGTGACCCGTTATGGCTTGGTGCAAAATTGCTTGTTCAACAATAAAATGCCAACACATGCCACAATGTCATAATCCACTTCACAAACATAACTTCTAACCACATCCTCCAATTGATACCCAGACCTCTGAAGTGGTCTATTTCCTTCAGGTATTTTGACTAAAATTTTATGTGCACGTCTCATGCCAATGAAGGCCAGGACAGTGTAGTCAGTATAGCGACTAGCTACAGGCTGGACGGTCCTGGGATCGAATCCTGGTGGGTGCGAGATTTCCAGCACATCTCCAGACTGGCTCTGGGGCCCACACAGTCTCCAATACAATGGGTACTGGGTCTTTCCCAGGCATAAAGTGGCCAGGGCATGGCAATGACCACCAAACCCTATCTAGCGCCAAGGTTAAGGAAAGAGTAGAGCTATACCTCCACTCCCCCTCTGGGCCTTCGTGGCGTGTTTGAGGGTGAACTTTACTTTACCTTTACTTCTCATGTCACATGTGCTATGCATAATCCTGTTTGACCTCATAAAGTCTGGAAGTGATATTATTTGGCAAAAAGTACAAATTTTGAATTCCAATGTTAAAAAAAAAACTAAGTATCTCTGGTTTTACCTTGATCAGCACTACGTAGAAAGCTGAAACACTTTATATGTTGTGTTCAAGGATGACAAGTCAAACTAGCGGCACAGCACGTCTATGAAATGTCAGAGATTGTGTAAGGGGGAAGGAAGGAAAGAAAGAAAGAAAGAAAGAAAGAAAGAAAGGGAATCAATTGCTGTACAAATTAAATAACAAAAACCCTCCTTCTTTAACTTTCTTCAGCCTCCCATTATTCTCTCTCTCAAAGCCATAAAATAACTATCTTATTATACAAATTTCTTGTTAAATGTATGTCTTTCATATGAGCCAGGGTAGTGTAGTTGGCATAATGACTAAGCTATGGGCTGCAGGATCCAGAGCTCAAATCCTGGTATAGGCAACAGAATTTTCTGCCCCCCAAAATGTGCAGACCAGCACTGGGGCCCTCACAGCCTCATATCTGAGCGCTAATGTTCCTTCCCTGGGGTAAAATGGTTGAGGCATGATGTTGACCACTTACCCACACCTCAGCACCTCATGATGAAATTAGGAATGAGTGGAGCTACACCTCTACTCCCTCTATGCCTTCATAGCTTAACCCCACCCCACCCCAATATCTGCCATACAATCCAAACTTTGTGTGATTGGTCATTAAGATGAACTTCGGATTACATCTACTCAGGAACACTGTAGTTGGGCTTGTGTGTGTGTGTGTGTGTGTGTGTGTTTATGTACAGCGTTCCTTGATGAAAAGTGAAAGAGAAAAAAGAGTGTCTTTAGCTACCAGTATATAAAATAAAGCAAAAATCAAAATGATTTGACCAAAATTTTAAATAAGCCTGTCAATAGTTTCATCAAAATAGGTCCCTCGGCTTGGACACTACTATTTGCAGGCAGACATGACAAAATACCTAGGCTTCTAAATCGAGCTGTCACACCATCCATCCCCTCCAACCAAAATACACACATGTACACACACACTCTCTCTCTCTCTCTCCAACTGTCCCTCCCTCCCTCCCTCCCTTAGGTTAATCACAAAGCTTCAACACATCAGTTTCATGATGTCCATACTGTCAGCTCTGAATCATCAAGTCAAACACACAGTGCCTAGAATACAATGAGAGAGCATGAAGGTACGATACTTTCTCCTGCATGATATGCATACTGAACAGGTTCAGTTCCTGCTGTCATGTCATCTCATTGATCACTACTCACTGCTGCATCCTTCCCATACCTTATGCAATCCATCACCTTTGATATGGCTTAACTGTTGGCTTTGTGATTTTTGAAAGCATGCCCAATTTGCTTTGTTCAAGGTTTCAGAAATACAAAGCACTTACGTAAATTACTTAACAAAATTCACATATCCATGGCTTGCGTTACGCTCTATATACACATAAATATGGTTATTGCGGTAGCAAGTATAGTTGTCACAACAATTACTACTGTGAAAGAAAGAGGGTGGAAATACTGAATGGTAACTATGGGGAGGATGATAAAGTGGAAGTAAATCAAATGGGAGAGAGTATGAACAAATATGCATCAATGTCAGCGACGGCCTTACTGAATTTAATAAATTTTACAGCTGGATCAAAACTTATGAGTAGTCAAACACCACTACAATTAATAATTGAAACACAAACCAAAGAGCGTACATGAGAAAATAGAAGGTAATAATAATGAGATACAAGGGGAATGAAAAAATTAGATGGAAGATAAATATAAGTGAAGAGATGATAAAAAGGCTGATTCTATTAGTAGACTACAGGAAGTAAGTAGTGAACTGTGTGGTATACAAATAAAAATAATATAAAATAGAATGATGAAATGGATGATGCAGCAAAAAATTGTACACCTACGGATAAAGAGGAGAGGGGAAAGAAAATTCGCGAGAGAAACTTTACAAACTTTTCATAAATACAAATGACTATGATAGCAGCAGGAAATACTGGGAGGGAGGGATGAGATACAGTAGAATATCAGGAAACAAATGAGAGGAGTAGCAAAATAAAGAGGAAGAGAGATTAAATCATATAGTGAATTAGAAACTAAAAAGTCATGGGAAGCTATGAGAAATGTAGTTACAAAGAATGGAATGCACAGTAAAACCAGAAACTTGGGTTAGCTATTTTAAAACACTATATAACAGTTCTTGGATTTCTTCATTCTTGAAGATGGGACTGATACGTGTTCACCGAGACATCTGTTAGGAATTGTCACCACATACTGTGTAATATCACAGAACAGCACAGATCTCAGATAATATCTTAGTAATCAAGACAACAACAGAAAGATATTTCAGATAGAAAAAAGGATGTATACACTGGTGTTTTGCAAATTAGAAAAAGCATCTAATTCGATAGACAGAGATGCTCTGAGGCACAAAATGTGAATGGACAGGATCAGTGAGAAAATGGTTGAATATATATAAAGAATGTAGGATGAAATACAATTCTGTGTCCAGTGGAGCTAGGAGGAAGTGACTGAAACAGGCGACTGGTGTCAGACAAGACAGCAGTCTTGGTCCTTTTTAATATATTTGCCAATGGCATTATAGCCTATATTAGTGATGAAAAAGCATATGAACAAGCTGTGGAGAAGCAAATTATATCAGTACTATTGCCTGGTGACAATCTGGCAACTGGATCACTTCCCAGCAGTTTACTAAAAGAGATGAGTCTAACAATGAAATATTGTATTTAGTGGAATGTCAAATGCAACCTTAATAAAACTAAGGTAATGGTATTCAAAGAATGGGGGGCGGGGGGGTTGGAAAACTGAAAGACACAATGTTGGTACATGTACTGTCAATGATTGGTGGCAGTAAAAGAATTTACTTATTTAGGAGTAAAGTTAGGAAATTCAGAAAAATGGGTAAGACAAACAAAGTATGAAAGTGCACAGCATACTGACATTTGTAATAGCAACTAATGTTTAATGAGGGTACCCAATAAGAATGTAAAGTATTAGAATACAAATACGAAATGATCTGCAAGTCACAATGGGGTAGAAATATGCACAGTTAAGGGGCATCATGGGATATCACTGACAGAACTGTGGGGAGAGATTTTATAAGAAAGTCCTAAAAAGCCCAAAGCACAGCAAATGGAGCAGCAGGACAGGGAGTTGGTAGAGCAAGTAAGACATGCAAGATGCTTTGTATTACAGTGAAATTCTAGTAGAGGATTTTGTTGATGGAATGAGATGAATTGTTGCAATGTTGCTATGAATGACAGGGAGGAAATCTGAAATGGGAAGATTGGGTAATAAACCAGAGTAAGGAAATATACGAAGTTGGGAAGGGATACATTTGGTTAGAGAGAGACGGCAGGGCCTTAGAAGATGCATGTCAAATAAAAACCAGGTGTTTTATATACAGGGTGTCCCAGGAGGAAAGGACCTAACTTCGGGAGAGTGTTCCTTAGGTCAAACTATACCGATATAACCCAAAACACCTATATCCAAAGTTCAATGGTTACGGAGATATTGG
>Ga0136643_10009015_pt1 | contig 14640 bp, 9 predicted proteins | sample TergutLab28metaG_FD_96883 | JGI IMG/M metagenome (GOLD analysis project Ga0136643, IMG submission 96883) | Labiotermes labralis P1 segment gut microbial communities from Petit-Saut dam, French Guiana - Lab288 P1 (version 3) (version 3) | ecosystem: Host-associated > Arthropoda: Insects >... | reverse complement strand
GTATGCTGCAACTGAACATCTAATGCTCCTGACGATGGGCTTATGCGCCTGAAACGTGTAGAGCTAAGAATACATCAATAAAATTACCTAGTTGCATCAAGTTGGCATTTCACTTTATTTCATGAGGAAGATGCATGGTCAAACAACCCTCAAGTTTGCGCAATTATGTTGCCTGCCATCTAAAATTGTGATTTACAAGAGATATTAAGTGTAATTTATGTAAGACTGTTCGGTCAACCGTGGTAAGTGTATTTCGGCAGGGGGTTACCATTTAGTCGACTTTTGGTCGTCAGGGGAGTGCATATCTGTTTGAGGCGTATGTGCTAGTCGTGGGGAGGCTTTGCTGCACCTTCGTCACGACATTAATTGATTACCCATTTCAGTTCTCCCATTTTCCTTTCAATTTCCCTCCGTCACTTTTGTGCGTGCCGTAACACGCTGAAGGTTGCCTACGTACAGTTACACGGACAGTGCCAAATAATTGGGCAAATCAGCATGCAAAGATGCCAACGCTCCTCAGTGTTACGTTATACATACAAGTTCTGTCTGGTTTATAAATGTGGAAAATATATTGACCTTTCAAAATGTGTATACGGTAAGTGATTAATTTTTTTTTGACAGTAAGCATGGGGCAAAACTTGTACATGAAGATTGTGGGAAAACTGGATACACATTTTGGTAGTTAGCCCGACGTAGCAAATAATTTGTGCACTTTATTAATTCAGAAGATTTATGCTATTAAAATTATATAAATAGGCCGAGGTATCTCTAACGGCTCATTTCATGATATCCAGTTACTTTTTCATTAAATGTCTTCGAGCGAAGAAGTGAAAGGAAAGTGTAGCCCACTGCATGAGCCTCAATGTCGTGAAGGCGTACAAGAGATACGAAGTCACTCTTCACCTACTTTTTCAATCGGGAAGGCCTTAACAGCATTCACTGGATAAACTTGTTGGATTCTAGAACCGGCGTACATAGGTGTAACAACAAACCAACTCTACTCCGTGACTTAGTACATACTTTACCAAGGCGCTCTGCACTTGCATTCAGATTCCCCCCACGGTACAAACCTATATTGAATGTTATTTACGCCCATAAAATTAAGGTCTTCCCGTTGCCGATTTTCATGAAAAAGCATTTTGTTCAAATCTCTTATACCGCATCTTACCCAAATGTGAAAATAATCGTATACTGTTCAGATATGTATTGAGCCATGCACACAAGTTCTTGCCGTATGATGCTGAAAGTGTCTTTGAGATGACGAACTACCAATATCATGAGCTCAGGCTCGACCATCCTGTTGAAATTAGGAAACGAAGCGCCATTGAATGGGCTGAGCAACTTGAGCTTGAGCCTAAGGAGTGGTCCATGAAATTTTGAATTTAACTGAGGGGTTTGTATTTATGAAGGTTGGAGTCAAGGTGTTTGAGGACATTGACTGGGACAAGCAGTGAGCAGCAACAAATTGACAAGGAATTATGAGGTTTCTTTCTTGTTGTGAGAAGATCTGAAGGAGAAAAAGAGGTCTTTGGCTCTTCATATTTCATTGCTCGATTCCTTCAAGTTATCTTTAGGGCCTCGTGCATCGCCATCTGTATTGCTGGATGTGGGAGATGATAATTCAGATGACCGGCCTACGATTGAATGGGAAGTGTTTTCTTCTTACATTTTCGTCTGCCATTCTGCACTATTTGTAAATTTCTCTTTACCTTGGTCAAAATACATTGTCTGGGAACATCCTCCTCATTTTAACATTACGTTTGTGGGAAAACCTCTCTCGACTTTCGTCATCTGAGAACTAAAGACGACGTAACTTCAGGGGATGAATGTACTGCAATCTGACATCCATATCCGCTTTTGTGCTTTCACGTTATGCAGTATATAGAGCTAATCTTGAAGACTCTAGCTGCAGAGCACGTAGTCTGTCTTTTTATGATTATACTAATGCAATGACCCTTGCAAGTCCAGCGGCAATAAATCTTCATATTTTTATTCCTGTCATCCTTTTTTTTTTTGCCCTTCGGGTCTCTTTCTATTGGCGCCTCCTACCTTTACCTTCCTGTCTCACTCTCTACGTTAAATTAGTGTCGCTTAGGACTTTTACACGACATTGAGTTATGTTAGGTGGTCTTGCATATTGCGACAATACGACTTGAGGATGAAAGCTGTCTGGAAGAGCGAACATAAGGATGAACGTAAGCAAAACCCTTATTTTTCCTGTTATTTTATATGGGTGCGAAAGTTGGTCTCTCACATGGAGGGAAAATATGATGTGACGGTGTTTGGGAAGAGGATGCTATGAAGGATACTTGGACCAAAGAAGGAGGACGTAACAGCAGACTGGATAAAACCTCATGCTCTATACACTTGTAGGAAGGTGTGGACTTGATTCACGCAACTGACAATAGGGATGAAGGGCTGTCGTGAAGATAACAAGAGGTCTTAGGGCTCTAGATATCTGAGGACCGATCAGCTTGTCAAGAAGAACTCTGCTGCACGTAGTCAGCTACAGTAACCACGCCCTGAGTGATCGCAAGCAAACGAACGTAATTTTGGGATTCAGTTCTGCGGCCCTAGGAAGCTGGGAGTATTGGAGTTGCCAAAGAAACCTCCCTGTTGTGGAGAAAACCAAGTGTTCACGGCTTACTCGTAAGAAAACAGAGTAAACGTGTTCTCTGTATGACAATAAGATGGCTATTGGTTGAACTGCAGCGACAAAGACTTCAACGCCCACCAACACTACCCCTTAATCAGTGGTGGAAGCGTTGGCACTGGAGCCCCATATGAGCCTTGGTTTAATCAATTCATACTCAAACGTCGGCGCTACTTGAAGCTGAGCATTTGACATCAGCATCCAACGACTGTGTTTCCGATAGGCCTGCCGTCTTCGTGGTATGGTGCTTAGTTACTGGGCTCTTGTCTCCTAGTAGACGCATACATTTGTAATTATTTTCACGCCTTCTGAAAATAAGCCAGCTGCACCTGTACTTGCGAGGTACCCATTTCAAATTGTGGCTGGGCAGTGTACGGTTCTGAGGTTTATTGTTGGTTGGGTTTCTCTCTCTTTCCAATCAGATGTCGAATGGCTCGTTCAAGTGGGACACTAGCGAATTTTCCATGTTATTATGTACTGTATAGTCACAATTATGTACTGTATAGTCACAATTATGTACTGTATAGTCACAATTACATTATCCATCTCATTCGATGTTACCTGTAGTTGACGCAGCATCCTTAAGTGACCTAAATCAATTACTTGCGTTGAAAACGAAAATTTGTCGTTGACGACATGCCTTGAAATAGAGCCAGGGGTTCAGTCCTGAAGGTTTTACCCTTATTATTCACTCCAGTTTCTCCGTTACATTCTTGCATGCATAATTTTGTGAATGAGGATACAGTAAGAGGAGGTGGTGAATGAGAAGGAAGGATACATTGTTGGTGGATAAGGAAAGGAAAATAAAGGCGAAAAAGAGGAGTAAGAGGAGGAGGAGGAGGAGGAGAAGAGATAGAAGAAGTAAAAAGCAAGAAATTATTCTCCAGTTATGTCATCATAGTTGCTGTAATATTCAAAAGAAACGCGCTTCCTTCTGATAACTTACCTTCTGAAGGCTTGATTGATATATACAATTGCTACAAGGAAATAAACACAATATGGTAACACATTTCTTCCACTGAAACAGGATTTGTCAGGATTGTACGGCTTATTCTCTCTCTCTCTCTCTCTCTCTATATATATATATATATATATATATATATATATATAAGAGAATAAACCGTACAACCCTGACAAATCCTGTTATATATATATATATATATATATACATACATACACACGTGTGTGTGTGTGTGTGTGTGCTTTTTCCGCAATCACGTCATTTTCTTGCATATCGACGGCGAGGGATCTCAGCAGCTGTTAAACAGACTTCAGATGCTCTACAAGGACACGAACGAGTGTAGAGTGTTGACGTAACTCGTGAACTCGAAATGTGCCGCCGTGTAGACTCATGTTTGTATGCTAACCATGACAGCTGTATAGGGCATACGACAAAACCAAGGACCATATGATGGTTCTGGTGATTGTCGCCGCGGCCTCAAACCGGAAGGCCCGTGTTTGATCTTGGGCCTCTACATGCGAAATTTGTGGTGTGAAAATTTGCAGTGTGACAGCTTTTCTCCGAATACTCCTGTTTTCTACTGTTGGGATAATTCCACCAATACTCCACATTTATTTTTGTTTAAACGACTTTACATTATTTAGGCAATTGAAAATGTCATAAGGTAATACACGTTAAGCAATAAGAGCCAATACTGGAAGAATCGGAACCATTTAATGTCGGACCGAGCAACTTGTTATAGTGGTAAGGTGTTCGATTCCCGTTCTGTACTTGTCTTATTCGAATCTCGGGGCGCACAATGGTTGTCATGACCCAATTTTTGGTGTTTCCTTTAGAACACGGATCTCCAGCCCGGGGTCCGCCAGGGTGTATTAAGCGGCCCGAGGCCACATTTGTAAATTATGTATATGCTACACAAAATACACATTAATCTAGGCAGTTCTTCTTCTTCTTCTTCTGGCGCAACAGCCCTCAGTGGGCCAGGGCCTCCTCTTTCCACGAGGTTTCTAGATCACACACAACGACGCACCGCAGTCGTAGGACTACTCTGGACGAGTGATCAGCTCGTCGCAGAGACCTCTACCTGACAACACACATCACTCACAACAGACATACATCCATGCCCCCGGTGGGAATCGAACCTACAATCTCAGCAGAAGAGCGGCCGCAGACCTACGCCTTAGACCGCGCGACGACTGGGACCGGCAATCTAGGCACTTAGGCTCACCACCTAAAAATGTCATTTTTAAGTGCGGCCCACAATAACTGATGTGGCCATTTGCCATAAAAAATTTGGAGCCTATGCTTTAGAACTTTAACCTCACAGCGAAACCGCGTTGTAAAATTTGAGATTCTCATGGCAATGACTATGGCGTAGTAACTGTCGTATTGGGCGTGACGTTTGTAGTCTGATAGAAATTGCTACCAAACGTGACATCCCTGAAGACAACATCTTCAGGTAAGTGTCGTCCGTTTGAAATGATCTTACGCTTTTCATTTGACGGTAAACCATGCCAGGTAAATTACGTCATACAACACGTGATCCATTAGATCTACGGAGTGATTAGAACGGAAACACCGGAGGGCCTAATTCTGGCTGAGCTCTGTGAAGTGCTGGTCGTCATTTGTGTCAAAGGGCTGCGGTGTTTTAAAAATAGTGCATTTAAAATGGTGGTGCGCATACGACGGGTGGTACGCGGATGATCGCATGGTAGTACATGAGGAAATGTAGGAATTATTTGTTCAATAATTGCAATTTATAAACCTAAGTACTATTGAAATTATTTTGTGTTAAAATGTAGGGAAAAACATTTAAAAAGTGTATACCAAGATTCTAGTTCATTGTTCTAGTGTAAATAGAGACTTTCTGCTGTCGTCTAATCGCGTTAAATTAAAAAACCAACAATTGCGAAATTTAAGGTTTCCACAGTGAAACATCCAGAAAGACCAACACCCTGAAAGTAGGCATTAATATTTGCAGTACCTAGTTGTATACGTACACGTTTTGTGTTGTGACAGTGGTACCCGAAAACGAATTTCGAAAAGTCCCGTTTTAAGATGTCCGCAAATAATGTGAGGACGATTCAGTAGCAGGAATAGTAGGGTGGACATGCAACACGCATAGGAGAGGAGAAATGCATAGACTAGAAAAAGGTTCCCTGATTATATGAAAGGAATCTTGGTGTGCAGGGAATGGTGTTGCATTTGATGTTCTAGGGATAGAACTGCATTGATATGTCTCAGGATAAGCTCCATTAGTAGGATTTTGTTAGCGCAATAATGATTTTTTTGTTTCATAAAAATTGATTTTTAGACCAGTCGGACAGCTGTAATTCAAGAAAGAAAGGCTCCGTGACATGAAGTGTAAACACTAAACGATCGCCTGAAAGGGAAAGTTCTGCAAGTCACATTTTTTTCGTTAGGATAACCTAGGCCACTTTGCCAGTCGGTGCAGTGGGTCAATCGTTGACCTATCTTCATACACACTGTGTTCTGAGGGGTACATTAATAAACATCAATTACACCATTTTCTCTTGTTCATATTTTGAAAGACTGATTTTCTCCACTTTGGTTTTCAAAGGCTTGTGTAGTATGATGCTGTCAGAGCGACGTAAAGCAAACCACAGGTAAAAATTAAGAATTGAATGAATATTCAAGTTTTCAGGCTTCAGCCACAGTGTAGTTCAGGCATTCGCGCTTCTGGATGTTACGCGGTCTAGTTTAGTGTTTAGTTAAAGAAGTTCAGGGACGGTCTGTCGGTCCCGTCTTCAAGAGTTAAGGAGGGCTGTTGAGCTATGGAGATGTGACGGATGGAATGAATAATTCTTTCGGAAATGTTTGTTTTTTCAATTATTGTAAAATTTCAAGCGAATGAGTGTTGTGACCAAAATTGTCTGTGTGATCGACATTATGGATATTTATACTTCATACTAACTTCCATCTGTATGCACTTTCTCATGCATTTCAGACCTGACTGTATTTTACTTTCGCCATTTACAGTATTATATGTCGATGTCTCACGAAGACAAAATAATTATTTACATTATCGGAACCTTCACGGTATAATAATCGTTTGTAATAATGAGAGTTTTTAAATCTAGGTTTCAAAATGTTGGATGCATTCGATCGTAGCGAACAGCTGTTGAGCGATACAATTCCATGCGCAGCTCTGGTATGGAACCGGTGCTGTCTCTACCGGGAAAGCTTGGAACTAGGCGCGGAGCTTGAGACCCTGGAAACCGCGCGCTGGGAACGGTCGCCAGGTTCACGGACCCTTCAGGTAAGCGAGCTAACACAGGGTGAATGTCGTGCATAGTTTCGATGTTTTGATGGCAAGTAATGTATGTTGTCAATTTGTTATTCAACAGCAACCTCCGTGTTGTGTTACCCCACATGTTGTACCCTGTTGTCATTCGTGTCAAAATAAGAACACATCTTCCTTGGACAATGTAGTGGAAGCGTGTAGAAAGTCTTCTTGCTGTCGTCGGCCAGACTTCCTGTTCGGCAGGGCACGTTCATGTAACGTTATGCTGCTGTCTCTGAAATTAAAACATGCCACACGTCACTTCGAAATCAGTCCGTACTTAACCTTACGTTTTGCTGAATGTGAAAACCTGTCTATCAGTCTGAAGGTAATGTCAAACAAAGTTCACAAAAACAGACTGAAGACGCTGAACATACTGTGGCAGCTAATGTTAAATATTAATTTTCCTTCAATGCCTGTTGTCATTCAGTTTAGAATTCTTTGTCTTCCACTCTGCTGTTAAGAAAACGTAAAGTTAAGGGCATACTAAACAATGATTTTGCATTTCGTTTTTTAATTGTGTAAAACATGGCTTGTTTGCATTTGTGGAAGGATATAGAACGAGGGCGTTCGAGAATATGGTGCTAAGGAAAATATGTTCACCTAGGTGGGAGGAAATGACGCGAGGATGGAGAGAACTGTGTATTGAGTTTCATGATATACACTCCTCTCCAGATTTAGTGAAGGAGGATGTGGTGGGTGGGGCATGTTGCACGCATGGGAGAGATTTCTGGTGGAAAACCCAAATTAAAGAGACTGTTTGGAAGGCTCAGGCATAGATTTGACGATAATATTAAGAGAGTGTCCTGGAGGTAGGTTATTTATCTGGATCAAGATAGGGACCAGCATTCGGCTATTGTTTACATTGTAAGGAACCTTCTGGTTGAATGTGATGCATGGAATTTAACTAGCTAACCAAGAAGGATTCTATTCCGTGGAATTAGTTAAATAATAATAATAATAATAATGCAGTCTCGTGTAACTCATGCCTTCGGCGTTGATATATCCACAGTACACTTCGTGAAATAAATGGGTCTTTCCCGAATTATACTTACTGAACAGTATCTAAGAATGAATCATTTTCAGGTCGCTAAAAGCTTAAGATTTTCAGAACTGTGATTGAGTGGCGAACCCTGACCCGGAGGCCAGTTTTAGCAGAACAGCACAATGCCGCATTATTCACCCTTCCGCTAGACTTGGCCTACAGTACACGGTTCGCTACTGTTGTGAAAAAAAAAAAAACTAATATGGGGTTTTCGTTGGAAAGTGCGACCCGAGCTGACTGCTCTGTTGTCGGACTCTGTTTGACCATTCCTAGGCAAGGTGACCGCATCGTGTTCGATTACACTGAGTTATCTGAAGACTTAACATATGTGGTATTGTGTGTGTGTGTGTGTGTGGTTCGTGAAAAAATTAGGTCTACAGCGTAAGCCGGGGGTTTTTATTGTGACCCAGTTTGCTGCTTTTGCTTGTGAATCTGCAGTACAAGTAGAGTACAATAGAGAAAATTTTTGTTTTGGTAATATAATCAAAGAAGAAACCCTACAAAAAGTGTTGTAGAAAATTTAGAAACCGGTTTGAAGGCGTTTCAGTCGCTTCCCAATAAAAGGTATATCGCCTGCTGTACAATCTTCGAACAAAAGTGTCGTCGATAAAGAACAAACGGGAACGTAAAGCGACATGCTGCTACAGAGGAAACATTAGACGAGAGTGGAGTGTGTCCAGAAATACCTCTACAAAAATCTTCAGTACTCGTGTCACAGGAAACCGGAATATCAAAGTCATCTTGACGTGCAGTCACAAAAATTGACTTTTTTTGAAACCGTACAAATTTACAGTTGCGAAAAAACTCCGGGCAGAACTGCGTGTTACGTGGGTACAGTGTTTTTCTGTGTGACACCGAACAGGTCACGTCTATACATAGCTACTTTACTTTGCGGATTGACGTCGGATAAATTTTGAAATAACAGATATCGGTAAGTCGGTTGATGTTCTATACCCAGAGGACAAACTTAAGGGGAACGTGAGGCACGCAATGTCGAAAATTTCTGGAAAGGAAATTTAAGTACTTTATAATGATTCATTTACCAGGTGTCAAGGATATACGAGAGTTGAAAGACATCTTCTGCAACCCCTACCCTAGCAAGGGGAATGTTACATTATGTTACATCTTTTGATTTAGAATCTACGAGCGGATTCCCTTTTGAAGACACCCTGTGATTGAAATGTTGTGGCAGTGAGTTCTCTGCTTCAAATTAAAGACAAAGGATTATTATTTTTTTTTTGAAAATATTTGCTGTAAAATTCCCCGCAGTAGTTCAAAATGTTATATGTGAAAACGGAAAACTAGTTATTTGCAAAACATTTAAGGTGAGGTGTTCGGTCAGATATGTTATTGCAGAACAACACCTAGAGGAGAACTTCATTTTTTTTTAATCTTTGCACCGTGCATTTTGAAATCTACGCAGTTCACTCACCAACAAATGCACTATTTATTAACTTGGTTAAAATTTCTAAATTTACATTAAAATGCACAATAATATCGCTCCTACATGTTTCGGTCTTTAATGACCATCATCAGGGAGCTTTATCTGGACCTGACTAAAGTTAGTTATATATATATAAAACGACGAGTGTTTTAACATAAATATAACTTTAGTCAGGTACAGATAAAGCTCCCTCATGATGGTCATTAAAGACCGAAACATGTAGGAGCTATATTATTTTGCATTTTAATGTAAATTTAGAACTTTTAACCAAGTAAATAAATAGTGCATTTGTAAACTTCTTCATTTCTTGTTACTTTATTTGATCCTTATCCGATATCGTTTTATCTCATCCGCCGAGAAGCTGTAATCACGTGTGCTGTTTGTACAATTCGACTGATTCACCGCAAACATCTGAAATGCTTGAATGACTGCAAAAGCATGCTTATACATAGACATGCTGGGGCAACATGTAAACTGTATACTGAAATGCAGCTGCTTGGCTGTGTAAACGTCGTTTGCCTACTGCCGCATATTACGTGCGGTAATAAGTTGTACATCAGTGGCTCTGAATTTGGAGGACAATGTTTTAATATTCATTACTGTTTGTGCGATATCTTACAACGCAGTAATTCTGGCTATGTAGCGTCAAAAGGTAGGATGACTCATGAATTACGAATTGCCTAGGATTTGAAACCAAGCTCTCATGGTTTAATCGATGTAATAATATCCAAGGATTACGTGGTGTGACTGACGAAAATCATGAAAGCTTTCGTTCTGGATGACTGATGATCTGGCCGAGATTCGAAACAGGCATCTTTTTGATATAAATGTAGAGTTCTGTCGCTAGAACAGAACCTTCGATGTAAAAATTTAGTATTGTTTCTGTACTTGCAATGAAGGAATTAAAAGAAATTATTGTGTTTTTTATAACTGGACCCAAATTTCCAGTAAATATTCAAGTGAACATAAATTCGACGTGGCTTATGTAGTAATGGAGAGTGCACGTGGTTGTTCCCAGAACAGATCCATTTTACAGAAAAGTTTAAGTTTTGAAAAATGTTCGAGGCCGGAATGCTGAAGGCCGAGGAAACACAGTCCTACCTAGCTGGTACACAGTCTGACCAGGCGAGGAAACACAGCCCTGCCTACCTTGTACAGTCTGACCAGGCGGAAGAAATAGAACAAGAAGGGCTGCCACACGATGTGCGATCCTGTCCGTTTTGTTTGAAGCATATGTACTTGCAGGTGGCACTGTTGCAACAGATGCGAAAGAGTTGAATTTGGACGTTACAGCTTTACATATCATCGTGTCTTCAGCCTACAGCCTGCTACTGACAAAAAGAAAATATTAGCTGTTTTCAGAAAATGTGTTCCTGAAATGGAATTAGCCATTTATCCTTATAACGGTTATAGGTAGCATAGTCGGTGTGGTAACTAGGTTATGATCTGGACGATCAAGGAATCGTAGCTTGATTTCAAGCAAGGACAAGGTAGTTTGTATTGTGTAAACTTCCACCCCTATTCTGGATCTTGAACGATCTCGCATTCATGAATACCGGGGACCCTCCTCCCTGGGATTAAGTGGCAGGGAAATAAAGCTGACCACTCACCTTCATTTGGTGCCAAGATTAAGAATGAGTGGAGCTGTAGTGACCTTCCTCCATTTGCTTTTATGGTGTGCCTGAAGATGATTTTGTTTCCACCATTACCTTTACATTATAATGCTGTGACAGTTTTACCGCATTTTTACCACACTTCTTTGTGGCAGGGTGTTCATGTATTTCCTACACCGTGTGACAGCAGCAAACAAACAAGCCTAAAGAGGAAATTTTTTCTCTTTCTTATCAAATTTCGGATCTGAAATTACTGACGGGTTTTTATTAAATTAGGTACCAAAAATGTACTCAAAGGATCAGCTGGTTAGGCCACATACGAAGAAGGGACTCTGCAAGGATTGTAGAAAGAACTGGAAACCAATGGGAAGCTGACAGACAGGAAGACCAAGAAATAGCTGGCCGAATGATGGGTGTAACTGTGTGAAGGTTGCGACTGTAAATAATTAGAAAGAAATGACGCTGCGTAGGAAGGCTTGAAGTGACCTGGTTGAGCGAGCCAAAACCCCGACAAGTTTGTCAAGCTAATGGAAAAAGAAGATTGAAAATTAGCATTTCAAATTGTTGGGCAAATTTAAATTGGACCTTGCTGGTTTAGAACAGGAGGCGCCACAGCTGAAGTTGCTCTCTCATCCTGGATCGTAAGGCTCATTTCTGGGCAGTTTCATGTTCGAATCATTCTGAATAAAGTGACACTAGATCAGGTGCTTTACCAACTAGCTTTGGTTCTCTCTTGCTAATCATCCCGTTTATCGTCTCTGTCTAACGCGTGCGGTGGCCCCGGCCAGGCGGCATATGATCATATCCTCAGCCTTCAGTTTGTCTCTGTCGAGGCATACGGCTTGTAGCAGATTAAAGGATCTAAATTTTAAATTTCATCTCTCAGAACAAAACCTGTTCTTTATATGGCTTGAAATGTAGCTGGGTAATTTGTTTATTGTTGACGAGGACTCATATTTTAGTTTTATGGGTGGTATGCCAGGAATAAATTCGTTCCATTTTTACAGGGTATTTCATTTTTCTTATTTTTTTGCTACTGTGTTTCAGTTCATTTCTTATTAAACGATTTAAAAGTAGTTCCATTCGTTAATAGACACATTTGAATTCAAGCATTTTTTCATGAAGCACTCTGAAGAGTATTGCGTTCACACATACTATATTGACTACGGGCTCGATGGCCAGGGATCGAAGCCCGGTGGGCACGAGATTTTCCGCCTGTCCAGACCAGCCCTGGGGCCCACCCAGCCTCCTGTAAAATGGGTACCGGGTCTTTCTCGGGGGTAAAGTGCGGTCGGGGCGTGCTGCTGACCACTCACCCCCTTCTATTGCCGCGGTCATGGAAGAATAGAGCTATACCTTTCCCCACCCTCTGGACCATACCGGGCCTCTAACGGGATCACTTTATCTTTACATACAATATTACGAAAAAATTAGATTACAAAGTGGACCTATTAACCATTAGAAATTTGTTATATGGTTGAAAGAAGAAAGAACTAGAGTTGTCATGTGTAGGTACACGTGGTTAATCTAAGAACGAACTAGGATTCTGGGAGTCACACTTACGTTTATGTGATTAAACTAAAACGGAACTGGAATTTTATGAGTCACACATAAGTTAATGTGATTAAACAAGAAAGAACCGGAGTCACATGTGTGTTTATAAGGTTGAACTAAGAACGGGCTGTAATTATTTGAGTCACATACGTGTTAGTGTGTTTAAACTAAGAAATAAATAGGATTCTGTAACTTACGTACTTGTATATGTGGCTAAAATACAAGCAAAGGAAAATTGTGTGGGTCACGTAAATTGATGCAAAAGGTAAGGTAAAGGTAAGGTGCACCCTTGTACAGGCACTGAGGCTCTATACAGGCCGTACGGCCAATAGGGGGAGTAGAGGTACAGCTCTACTCTTTCTTGACCACGGCACTAGAACGGGGTGAGGTGTCAGCGTCACGCCCCGGCCGCTCTTTGCCCCCGGGAAAGACACGGTGCCCATTGTACAGGTGGCTGGGTGGGCCCCAGGGCCGGTCCGGACAGGTGCGGAAAAAATCGCCCCCACCGGGATTCGATCACCGGACCTTCCAACCCGTAGCCAGTCGCTATACGGACTGAGCTACCCGGCCCACTACGTAAGATGATGTAGTTGAAGTAAATTGTAAGTAGGATTGTTTGAGTGACGTGAACTTTTATGCGGTTGGACTACAAATGAATAACAATTGCACGTCACATATACGTTTAGATACATGTGCATACACACACACACATACACATGAAACTACCACAGTTCTATGAAAATGTTTCGATGCTTGTAAGTTATGCTTTAGACTAGATAACCCATTAATTTACACGCAATAATAACAGGTATAATAATCGGAGGTAACATATTCCGATATAAATACTTGGCTTGCAGCCTCAGGTATCAGAGTCAAAGGCGCGGCAGAATCAACATTTTAGACGAAAAAAATTGATTTTCTGAGGCTATAAGTCTTAAATTGTTGAGCCCAATGAAAGGAGTGTCAATAAATTATTGTGATTTTTTACTTCAGAATTTCCATTAGGGGCGGCCCTTGAGATATTTCGCCCCTGGCGCAAAAAAAGTAGCTAATCCACTGTTGTGAGCAACATCCGCCATTAAAAGACCATAAATAACGTAACTAAACTAACAAAACTAAACTGTCTAACTAATTAAGTAATACCTAACCAAATCCATGGAGCAGAGTCATTCCTAAGTAGCTGACAGGTCCTTAGCTATACAAGAAATTATCCTGTTTCTACGTAACATGAAGGTTTATTACGGCATTCACAACATTCCATCAGCTGTCCCTATCCTGAGCCAGGTAATCAAGTCCATTTTCCTATCTCACTTCTTGAGATCCATTTTAATATTATCGTCCCATTTACGCCTAGGTCTTGCAAGTGGTCTCATTCACTCAGGTCTCCTGTATGCACCTCTAATGTCTCATATAACTGCCACATGCATTGAAAATCTCATTCTTCTTGATTTCATCAGCCGATTGATATTTGGTGTAGAGATGAGAGTCCGCAACTTATATTCCTCATTGGGTTATAACAAGTACGCTGGCATGTTGATGTGTGCAGCTAGGCACACTCCACAAGCTGCGTGTAAGCTCACAATGCAGTCTACGTCGCCTCGATGTTCAGTTGTTTTGTGACTGCTGATAACCTGTAGACACCCAGGAATCGCATGGGATTGTGGAATTACGCATGAATGGAAATCCATATCAGTGTGGTTTTAACACAAGGAGATGTTGCCAGGTTTTCAAAAACAGAACGTATGAACGTTCCGCATTATAAAACAGCTCATGTGGGATGTAACAGAACAGGGATTGCTGAGGGTGCAGTAAGGTGACAAGAGCACTGGAAAAGTTTATCTTGCCTGCACATGGATCCTGGCGGTATTAGGGACTAGACGGTGCATGAACATGTTCGCTAAAGGTATTTCCTACAGAATATTAAACTACTGAAGTGATGTCATTTGACCGCCTCTGTGGTCTAGTGGTCAGAGTTTCTGGCTACAGATACAGAGGTCCCGGGTTCGATCCCCGGCGCTACCAGATTTTCTGAGTAGTAGTGGGTCTGGAACGGGTTCCACTCAGCC
>Ga0136643_10009014_pt1 | contig 14640 bp, 11 predicted proteins | sample TergutLab28metaG_FD_96883 | JGI IMG/M metagenome (GOLD analysis project Ga0136643, IMG submission 96883) | Labiotermes labralis P1 segment gut microbial communities from Petit-Saut dam, French Guiana - Lab288 P1 (version 3) (version 3) | ecosystem: Host-associated > Arthropoda: Insects >... | reverse complement strand
TTCCCCCCCTCACAAAAAATTTTTTTTTTGTTTCAATTGGTGCTTTTTACATTAAAACAATGAATTTTTTTTAATTTTTTTTTTTTCCTCTTTTTCCTTATATTATTTTAAAGAAAAAAAAAAAAAAAAAAAAAAAAAGAAAAGGGCAATTGAAAAAAAAAAAAAAAAAAAAAAAAAAAAGAGACAAATTCAGTGTGTGGGTATTGTTTGCCAATAAACATGGCTGTGTTTCTGACATTGAGATTTCAATGGCTGGAGCAGGCACGTCTCTTATAGCATGGATGATAAATGGTCTCGGCACATTTGTGAAATGCATTCAGTTGAACAACTGGTGTTCTTCAGCAATGCTTTCGCAAAGTATCATTAAAAAAAAAAAGTTGTAAAAATACCCCACATCAACAATACTACGTAAAAACACAAGACAACAGAAGGTGGAAACCTTTCAAATCACAGGTTCAGTACTGGACAAGACTTAAATATAATCTTATCCTTTTTCTCTGAGAAGGCATGGTTTCCACTCAGTAGAAATGTGAACTGCTTTAACAGATACTGATGGTATGGATATTCCCATGATGCAATTCATGAAATTTCTTTACATGACCTTCCAACTCAGTGTGGAATACATTGAGTGCACACCCATTCATAGGGCATATTTTTTCATCATCATCATCATCTTCCTTTCAAGGGTAAGGTCTTTGGCCTGTTCTGTCTTCACAATCCCCACCTCTTTCTTGGATGTCCCACATCTCTTCTAACTTGAGATTATATTTGAGGGTGATCTTCGGGATTTGTGATCCATCCATTCTTAGTAAATGTCATCCCCAACATTTTCTGTAGCTACCAATATTTGCTATTATAGGAGTGATGTTTAGTTCTAGTCTAAAATCTTCGCTGTGACACCAATCCAAGTATCTACAGCCTTTAGCCAATTTTTAATAAAATATTTCTGTGGCAATTATTAAACTATAATCCTTTTGGTTCAGTAACCATATTTCACAACCGTATAACATGGTAGGCACAGCAGTCACCATACAAGATTTGTGTTTCTTTTTTGGTTTTGTTTTTCAAGGGTTTTAATGTGCCACTGTGTGTCTAAGCTTACTAATTTTCACTGCAATAACATTATTAGTGTCGTATGACATCACAACCTACGTAAGTGAAATGTGATACCCGTCCAATCGGTTCATTGTATATTACAATTTTTGTTCAGACAGGGAACCTTCCTATTAATGCCAAAGACTTCTTGTTAGCAGAAAATTTTAAAATTGTAATTTTGGGGAATTTGTGCAAGATTATATAATGCTGTTTGGAGATCATATCCAGATTTCTGAAGAACTGTTTGGTTACGAACAAAATGGTGTGTGCTGATAAAAGTACTAATCACTGGTATCCGGGATTTGTCACAGTTTTCCATGTTTGAAGCATGCTGTCATTATATCATCATCATCATCTTCCCCCATGGATTAGGTCATTTGACCTGTTCCGGCATCGATGAGTTGCCGTTGTTTCTTGGGACGTCCGCGATCCCTTCTTCCTTGGGCTTTGTAGGTGAGGGCATGTTTTGGGAGTCTGGTGTTGTCCATTCTTTCAAGGTGGTTGATCCAGTTTTGTTTGTATTTGAGTCTCACTTTTGTATTCCAGAGATCTCTAGTTCTTGTCTTAAGTCTTCGCTTCTTATTTTATCCAGCCTTGTGTATCCTGTAACACTTCTTAGAAAGCGCACCTCTGCAGCTTCTAGGCGAGTCATGTCTCTCTTCGTGGTTACCCACGTTTCACTGCCATACAGTAGTGATGGTCTAGTGACAACTTCATAAAATTTCAATTGTGTTTCTGTACATGTTTTCTTTAAGTGTTTCCTAATAGTGCCACATATTCCTTGGAATCTGTTTATTTTTTTTGTCAAAATCTGGCTCACCGTCTAAACTCGGTTCGCATCCCAAATAATTAAATTATTTCACTTGTTCTAATATTGATCCGTCTATTTCTATTTTAGAGCGCACTTGGTGTTTTCCTTTAAAAGCCATAATTTTTGTTTTGTCCATAGATATTTTGAGGTTGTAGTCTTTGCTCATTTGGTTTAATAAATTGACTGGTTTCAGGAGTCTTCAGATGTATGGTGTGGACTCAATGAATTTGGTTTAGGATGGAGACTTGTGACAGAATGTAAAAATAAAACATACGGGTTCCATGTACAGGGCTATTAGTCTTACACATGACACCAAGCATGGGACAGTAACTACAGCAACTACACATAAAAGAGGCACAAGATTAAACCGCAAAATATTAAGTAAAGATTCCATGGTGTGCACTGTACCTTAAGAGCTGTCATCTGCTCCTCTTTCCTCTTCACAGAGTCTTCTGGATGGTACTTTATTTTGAACCTGAAGGTAACCGAGTAAACGTATTTCAATAAAACATGAAGTGTTGGGGAAAAAAATACACTCTTTTAAAGTCCATGCCAAATTAAAATACAGACTTAGGATAAAATACAGACTTACGATAACTAAAAATGATGGTGTACAGAGTACAGTTAAAGAAAAGGTTCAGAATATAGTCATACATGTAACGTATCAGTGCAATAATATTTTCTATAAAATAAAGTTAAAAACTGGATACGCATTTGTGTTAAGAAAAACTAAAGAAGAACTTGTGATATACAGCATAAAATATTTTATGTACAATTTTATTCCCACATTTCACTATCTTCATCACAAGTAACTCTAACCACACATTTTACTAAACAGAAATTTCCCCAACTTTCTACTCTGTACACAATGTTTGAATCCTTCCTACAAAGGTTTTATTAACTAACTTAGTTTCAAAAAGACCAATAAACCTGCTAACTCCTAATGCTGGAGTAAGCATGTTTTGTGTGGGTGCGTGTGTGTGTGTGTGTTTCACATGAAACATATTTCTGTTAAGTGCCAACTGTATAGGATGCATGTTGCTCTCTGAAGATATTACACAGAATATATGTCACTTTGCTGCATATGCCATGCCATAATTTCAGGTTATAATTCCTCATTATTCACACGAAGAAACTGGTTTTTTACATGTACGGTCAAGTTTACGTGGTACGAACTAAATAAGCTAAGGAAATCAAAGGTTGAAAGACTTCAAGCTCTCACGGTCATGATCAGGGTCAAGCAGTCTGCTAGACTGCTGGATCCTGAAGAAGGAGATATTATGCTCCTCTAAACCAATGGTAATTATTTGCCAGTCAACACAGCATAATATTCCGGAAGGTTTGAGTCTTCTAAGGAAATTCTTTAAAATGATACAAAACACTGCTTCTAAACAGACCATTTTCAGCAATCTGCAGCCCCACAGTCAGCTGTGTAATGTATCTATCCTGTCCACAGCTTCATTCTTACGAAACATTAGTACATACCTAATATTTTATATCATACCGACACCAATTATACATAAAATCACAGTGAGTGATGCATGATTGCCTTAATACACAACTACAGACCTTACAGAAGATGATGTGCCATATTTTATGAGGGAGTTAAAAAGCCAAATATGAATAATACATAAAATCATTACAGTTAATCAAATCTCATTCTAGCCAGTTTAAAATCTATCAGGTTACTGACATATGCTTGGACTTTGCGTTCTGAGAGTGCAATAATATTTTTTAAAGTAAGATACAAACTATATGCATTAACAATATATCATTAACAATACCATGTCCTGAGATTAGGTTTTTTTAAATTGTGAATGAAATAAAAACACAAACAATACTTGCTCGGATTATGACTGGTGAATTGTAACATTTACGATGTCTGAGGTCTGAAAAAGATTTGTGAGACTGAATCAACATCTCATGACACATCACACTGCACAGGGACATGGCAATGCCAGATGTAACCTAAGCATGTTAGCCATGTATATGTTTTGTATATATGCTGGTTTAATGGTGTCAAAGAGAACATAATGAATGGGAAAGACGATAACCATGACAAACAAAATATCAACTGATCCAAACCACATTTGGAGAAGCAACAGTGAGGTCAGCATGAGGTCTGGAGTAGTTCTGGTGCTTTAAAATGGGACAAATATAAGAAGAAAGTGACAAGTATCTTGGATACCCTGCAAGTGGTAAAAATGAGGAACTGACTGCTTAAGTTCCAATCTAATGTGAAATGACGGAGGACTATCATTACATCGATGAATATGTAAATTTCAACATGTCAGGCCACCTGTCTCAGCCAAATACGAATGTGCAGCAACTGATCAGAACTTCTTGAAAAGCATCATAAACAGGTGATGAAAGATGGGTCTGCAGGTGTAACTCCAAAGAAGCAATCATCACAATGGAAATACCCTCCTTGCACCCATTATGAAAAGAATGCTAACTGTGCTGGAGAAGGAAACCAATACCAAATGCATCATTCAATTACTAGAGATGAATTAGTATTTATCTATAGATGATGCAATATCTGCATTGCAGCACTTCTAAATGGTCCAAAAGGTGGAAATTCAGTCACCAGCAAATCTGCAATAGCAATGCACATGACCACTCAGCCTAGTCTGAAGAACCCTTTCCCTTTCTTTTCCTTGTCTACCATCAAGATGACTTCTATAATCACTGAATACAGTAATGAGTGCCTGTTTTCCATTCCATAAACTTTTAAAAAAAACTACAGGGTCAAATATTGTGTGATGAATAAATAGCTGGGCTGCTAAAAATTCCAAAAACTGAGTTTGTGTTTTCTTCCAGCATTTGTGGACTCCATTTTCTTGAGGTATCAGCTCCATCACTTCATCTCTTTTCCATTTTATGCAAAATTCAGTGGCCTCATACACATTTTTTATAACACCAACTATGCTTTGGCTTAGGCCTTTATAGTATATTTTGATCCACAATGCCTAACTGGGTCTAAAGCCTTTTTCAAGTCAGTATCCCTGCTTAGACCTTAGGTACTTACCTACTGTTGTTTTGATTATGACATTGTTGTCAGTTGCCCTCATATTCCTTACAAACCCTGCCTGAATCTGCTTAACACTGTTGTGAAACAACCACTCCCCCAGCCTACCAGCCACAATACTAGAAAACAATCTACTCAGTAATGGCTGTAAGACAATTCCTCTGTAATTGCCCATATTGTTTCACCTCCACTTGTCTTTGTAAAGCTGTTGTCCATAGCTTTGGGACTGCCTTCCCATTCTTTATTCTACCAATTACATTCCTTGTAATTTCAAGCCCACTGTTTATGGTGCTGAATTCTCTCTACATTTCTGCTGCTATTCTGTTGACACTTTGTTATTCTGCATTCTCTTGATTCCCTGATTTCCTTCATCATTAAACCACCCTAGTTCTTCCACGTACACTGGGCCGAGTCTCTCTTAATGGTACAATCACCTTGTTTTTGTGGAACAGGTTGCTGAACTAACCCACCAACTTGTACCAGTTCCATCTTGCTCTCTGAGGATCGTCTTTTGATTATGTTTCTGATGGCTGCCCACAACCTGTTCACTTCCCTGCATTTCAATAAGCTGTTCAGTCTCTCTCCTCCTGCCTTTTTTGCTATATGGTTAATTCTTAGTTATCTCTTCCTTCTCCTCACTATCTAGCCCTTCTGCTGTCATCACTTTTGTGTACAAAACACCTAAGTGCTTCTCTCACTAATCTCCTGGCCTACCAGCATTCCGCGTCAAACCACAAGTGTGCCAAACCTGTTTCCCCTCCAAACAGTGCCATTTCCATTTCCGTGGCAGATCCAATATTTTAACAGCTTTGTCACTGTCAGCATCTTGTATCAACTTCAAAGACTCCATGGATGTGTAGTTCACTACACTGATTGTTCAGTTTAGTTGGAAAGGGTGCTTTCTTATCATCCTTCTATTGAATTTGACAATTTTCTTGGTTTGCCCCTATATACACCATTGTGTTGCTCCTGATTACCTCTATTCCACTTGCCATTTCTACTGTAATTGGCAAGTGGCTACTTATAATTTAAACATCTACCCTGAAATTACCAATTTTTCCAGTATTACTTCTGGCACCAATGCACAATCTATGACACTCCTCCCCAGAGGCTAAAAATTGTCAGTTCTCTTCCCTCCTTGCCACACTTTCCATTCTGCATTTCTAGAGAGTTCCTCTCACAGAATTCTATTTATTTTCTCCCTTCCTCATTCCCCACTGCATCTTTACTTGATCTGTCACCATTCTGTCTGCCCCATTCATCAAGCTTCATGTGTCCCATGCGCATAGCAGGTTTGTTTGTACTGTTCCTGTTCCTCTTTCACTAATGCCACTTATCTTCCAGGATTTCTACCTTGTATTAAAATTCTGGTCCTCTTCTCTGAGTGACCTTGTACCTCTTAATTCCAAGCGCCACCCCTCCTGCCCAACTTTCTGCTATTTTATCAATCTTGTACCCAGTGAATAAAATCCATCTTCCCTAATTTGTTCTTGAGTCATTCTATGTTCCAGAATCCAATCTTTAATGATCCTGCTATACCCCTCTCTTCCGAGGTTGACTCCCTTCCCCCCTCATTCTACCTTACCCCTACTTCTGGCTCATTCTTCCCCCCCCATTTCACAAGCAGTACTGGTCAGTAGTGGCCCTTGGCCCTGGTCACTCTGCTGTAGTGGTTGTCTGCCATTCTGTCAGGGTTGGCAGCATCGACTCTCTAATGTCATCATTAGCCCATTTCTCTGCATCTCTCTCCCCCACTCCTTGACTGTGCATCTGTTAGTGGATTCCAAGGGATGCTGTGATGTAATCTCCAGTTCCATCCCTGGGAAGTCTATTTCTCTGTTGCCATTGCTCAGCTATACTTCATTCAAGAGACAGACCAGGTCATTGTGGCATCCATTTACAAGTAACTTGTCTTTCCTCAGAAAGGCTTTGTGTCCTCTTCATGTTTTTCAGGTATGGTATTAGCCCTTTCCTCATGTTTCTGATTTCTGGTGTGAAGTTTTGTCCACATGCACTCCAAAGCCAAATAATTTCTTTGTAGTTTGTAGGAATGGCAACTTCATCCCAAAGGTTGTGTATTTCACTAAAAGGGTTCTCATACATCACCCTCTCCTTAGATGTGTAACACAGTCTATGCTTTTCCACAATGCCTTTAGTCTCGTCATGTTATTCAGCAGATTTACCACTTCATCTGGTAAGTCAGTGTAGCTCTCATTATCACCTGCAATCCTGGATATAACAATGCTGTTGTTCCTTTTATCTTGCTCAAGCCAGTCCATTTTGCTATCTATCTCTCACTGCCATGATTACCACTTTTCCAGAATTTGCTCCATTTGTCTGAGCTCCTATTATCATGCCTCATACAGTTTTGTTGATCTCCTCCAGTTACTTATCATGTCATTGGTTCTTTCCATATGTTGGTTACTTCCTGGGTGTGGGTCTCTTCAGAAGTTTCTCCATGGCCTTGCTTTAGCATTCCTGATGTCTCACGTGTACAGGACAGCCTACATTCAGCTCCACCCCTCCTATCACCAGTAGCACTATTAACATAAGCTGAAGGAACCAGAAGGCACCTTCCCCCTCTGTCTCCTGTGATGCCCTCACATTTGGTCTCCTTGCGAGGAACATGCCAATTCTGGTCCTGCATATCCCCAGCCCCACATATAAAACTCTGCTGCTCTTAGAAACACGCATGACCCACCGTGTCGGCAACTTAACTAAGCGGCAAATAATATACACAGAAATAGGATGTGAGGGTTCTGATATGTCAACAGGGGTGTGCAACTACCCAACAGGTTATTATTTACATTAGTATCCAAAGTTATGACATCTATAAAGCTGTTTTAAAGTGCTGACTATCATGAAATAAGCATTCAGCTGCAATTCATTTTAAAATCTTGACTGAACCAAACACAGACAGATAACTGCAGTATTCTCTGCCACAATCCACAACTTCCTGTATCACATGATATATTTGTGATAACTCTTTAAACAGCAGATACACTGTAACAATAAAAAAACAATCACTTTCATTTTGATGGCTGTTATGGCCATACTCACATAGTTTATACAGTCCCGTATTCTGCAGCGCTGAGGCATGCTATGGTTGTCAAATTTCACTTAGTTTGTGAATACGCACTCAGCTTTTTTGATGCTTAGTTGCTCTGTGTGTGTGTGTGTGTGTGTGTGCGCGCATGCACATGCATGTACACACACACACACACACACACACACATATTACATATTTTGGAACGTCCTGGAAAATAAGGTGGTGTTGTGCAACAATGAAGAAATACATTATTTCCAAGGACAACCTATGGTACTATAAAAGAACAAATATAGGACACAAATTTAATGGGTAAAACATTCTGTGTGCCTACCATGGGTCAAAAATGTGGAAAAAGTAAAGACTGTGACAGAGAATCATACTCAAGCATTTTTTCAGTAATATAACTGTAAGTGTTGAAAATTATCCATTGTAAATGGCTTATATCTTAGTTATCCTACAGTCATTAAATACTCACAAACAATTAGACTGAACAATTCATGATAACAATTCATTTCTGAAGGCATGAAACGTTTGCAAGAATCCAACTGCAATACAATCCCAACAAAAGATCCCTTTATAGAAGCCAGATGGACATCACTGAATAAGGACTGTAGTACATGTATCAAGGCATCTTGGATCTATCTCAGCAAACACCAATCAAATGTTGTCTTCCCTTACAGAATATACTTCAAATTTCTGCACACATCATTAAATTAGAAACAACTGGAACTGTAAGGGGGTTGAAGGGGGAATAAAGTAGAGCTGAGTGATGAATTAGAATCTCACCTGCTTGCTGGCATTTTATATGTTGCCCCCGCATGTGTGAATGAGCGAGCCAAAGGCAGATTCACAAAACGGAATTGCAAATCGCGATTCCCTGACTAAAACCGCGCGGTACAAACCCAAAATATTATACAGAATATTTGGGCTTTTTTCTCGGATATAAAAGATATACGACCACTGCATTGTGCTCAGCGGTATACGAACTAAAGAGAAAGTTATATACATATACATATATACGCATGGATCCATTTCGCAGTAGCCATATTAATGCAGTACAACCATTTGTGTGTCTAGCATACGTATTCATTAATTCCATTGGTGATGAATATGCTGTTTATTCTTCTTCTTCCACATTTCAGTTATCACACTTGTTATTATTATTCTCCATATATTAAAATTATCTGATTTCTTTCCACCACATATACATTTCATTGCTTTTCATTCCAACACAATTTCTCCATTTTGTTTTGTGCTTACTTCATCTTTATTCCATTTTATGTTGTATCATCAATATACCACACACACAATATGTGACACAAAGATAAAATATATGATTGCATATCTTCACTCTGGTGCAGTAGCATCCTCTTAGTGAAAGAAAGTAAGCTGTAGGAAAGAATTGGTTTCAACATACAATTAAGAGTAGAATGCAGTGGCATAGCTTTCATCATAACTTTAGACTCTCAAGTCAACAAAATGTGGAATTTATCTGAATCCAAGCTGCTGTACAAAACTGTAAGGCACGTGACAATCAAACACTGGTTTTAAAATATGAAACTGTTTAACAAATATTCCCATTGTTAGATGCCAAGCTAGTCTGTAATGCATGTTACAAACAACACAGAATGTTAAAATATGAAGCAGTTTAAAATTTTCCCATTGAGAGATGCCAACCTAGTCTGTGTTCATACTCAACAAGTTTGTCATACGACAATGTGTTCAGAATTTTAAACAATAAAACAACATGTCTACAAATTTTTAGTTCAAGATAGGCTGCAATTTTGTCCCAGAAATTTTATATACAGGCAGGTTCATTATATGCAAGGGATACAATTGTAAAAAAACGCCACGCAAATTACACACAAAATTCCCATTTAAAACAGTGTATTTCCTGGGGGCTTGGGAAATTACAACCTCATCCTATACAGTGTATGCATGACTAGTGGATGTACAAATCTACATAGTATATATGTACTGTATATAAAGTATACATATATTTCCACACAGCTTGAATACATTTCTACACAATATAATTCTAATGCAATAAAAATATTGAAGACTCACATCCACAATTTTTGGTATGGTTCATTCTGATAGGACTGTGGTTGTCATGCTACACAAACACTTTCTGTTTCAGACTTTTTGGCATTTAACGTTATCTGAACACTTATAATTTTTTTTAAATTCTATCAGAATTACCACAAATTGAATGTACGCTACTTTGAGTGAGTCTCACATCATGACATATGCCAACAATTCGTTCACCATTTTCATGTCAGCGTATTATGCCTACTTTTCTTCGATCTTTTACCAGTTTTTCACTTGGATTGCACTAGGAGATGTAGATTTACATTTCTTACTCAACGACAATGCTGATTAAGAGGAAAGTAAATGAGCCGTGTGACTATATCACCAATGTAATCAATCCATACACGACTGATGGAGTGGCACTGAAGTCACTTCCTGCTGGCCTCCTATTGAAGATAAGTGTGGTCACAGATTATTGGTGCCAAACTACGTTAAACCGAAAATTATCATGTAAATTGGAAGGGTAGTGTAAATTTTCAAGCCATGTTAAAGAGAAACTGCGCAAAAAAAGAAATCACATAAAATGAGACCTGCCTGTATATATTTTCAAACTGGCAGGAAGTACACACAAGTGACACGAAGCAAGCTCCATTCTTAGGTTCCACAAAATTTTGCACCAACATACAAAATTTAATTGCCTACGTGACCTGGCAACTGGGATTTGTGCAGCCCTGTACAAGCTTAACGAATCTATGCAAGGACAGTTCCACATAAATCTTTATTTTTTTAAAGTATGGCATCCCCATTGTGTTTTATATGATCAACATATGTGGTACAAAATCATGAAATTATATCGTCATACACAACTCTCAATTTGTTAGAAGAAATACACCTAATATTTCTAATAAACTGAGAGTTGTGTACGACTACAAAATTTTAATAATTGTATGCCACATATTTTGTCCACATACAACATTTTGAACAAATAATTAAGCTGAGAGTGAGAGCAAATCTGCTACACAATGCAGTATCTACAGAGAAAGACCAGACCCACGCACTACCCTATGTGTAATTTTTCCTACTTCTAATTAGCGCAGGTTTGCTACATGTCTCGGCTGTATGAATAGTTTATATAGACAAACATATCCCAGACTTCCCACTATCCCATGTTCACAAGACGGGTACAGGAGACCCTAATTATAACTGAATATTGTGTTGGTGAAAAGCGCCACAGAGATAAAAAACACGAAACATATGTGTCATAACAGAGACATTTTCAAAAAGCACAAGATTTTGGCCTTTCAGGATTTCATGTCAATGTCAGTAGACTGTTCATAAACATTAAGACACAAGAACCATAAATAATTATGCACAGCAAAACACAAGGAAATAAAAAATGAAAACATGGCAATGGTATGTAGATTCAATATCAGTAACTTTTAACTATGAGTGATTAAGCCAGCTGGCTGTTAAAGGGTTACTGGGCAGATGGTCATCAAAGATGATTCAGATGACACAGGTGCAGAAGCAAGTCTGAAATAAAATCACGAATATGCAAAAGAAGTAGTTAATAAAAGCAAATTAACAAGACTTGCCTGTATATGCAGTCTGAAGAACAGTTTATATTCTACACAACAGTGTATCGACAGTCCTTGCATAATATCAAAATGAGTAAGAATGCAATAAAATTTAAATAACTTGTGCGCAACAAACCACTGCACTGAAATGCATAAAGGATGCAACTTGGATTCAAATAAATACAGAAAACTAGTTGTATAAATACAGAAAAAACTAGTTGATAAGTACATGACACATACCAGCGATCACTTTGTAACAATGATGTTTATACATTAAGTCCTTTGAATTAACACAACTACAAGACACAGGTTATATGTGAGATGAAAGCAATGCGAACCATTATTATATACACCTTACTCCTAAGTTGGAATTCATCTGAAGAGGAAAGATTTAAGAACACCACCTTAATATTCCCATCTACAATGCTGAAAATGACTTTAAAACAAGTCTGAACTCTATGGCTATACATTATAGAAAAATTTATACCTAACCACAATTCTGGTATTAAATTCCAAGTTGTGAACTATTTTGTAATAAAAGCATAAATTGTACTAAAACTACAGACACATGTAACCTCAGTTCCATCTGAAGAGAAGATAAGCAAGTTCCAATTACAATTTATACTTGTTGCAAAGGGTCTTAAGTGGCGCCAGCTGCGTCGGACAAAATAATGAAAAAGTTCTCAAAGCCATTGGAATGTCAGGGAATTTCAGAATCTAAAACTTCAATACAATTACCTGGCAGCACAAAGACAAGGCTTGTAGTACTAGTGCACAGTCACACATGAATGTAGACATGAAGAGCGATAATGTCATCCAGGATGAAACATATAAAATATGTGCACTCATCATTATGTTATGGCAGCTATACATTCAACCAATCAATTTATTGAGAATTACTATAGTGCCTTGAAATTCCATTAAAGAGAAATGCAATGCGTACAAAGCAGATCCTAGCCCAATATCCACGAATGAAAGAAGTCTTGTACAAGTGGGTCAGATTATAATTACAAAACTTTAACAGTCTACTGGTGTGTCAAGAAGGCAATAAAAATACTTGCAATGAACAATTTTACTGCTCAACCAAAATAATCTTCATATATAACAAGTACAGTACTATTTGCTGAAGGTGCGTGAAATGCACACTCCAGTTTTGGAGGACTATCACACGTAGACAGCTTTTCTGCTTACAGACAGTAGATGAAATTACCTACTGTAAAATAACGAAGCATCCTATACAGTCAAACTCATTTATGATAATGCCCTGCACGATGTTTTGCAAAACAAAATGTTAAAATAGCCAGGTTCCAAATTTCTCCCATATAACTGATGTATAATTTACTCGTCCAGCATGTTTAAAGTTTAACCCTTTATGAGCGGATTTTATTTTTAGTATTAAAGTCTACCACAACTCATATATTCAACTGAGTGCCATCTCAACCTTACTGCTAGCATCTGCCTATACACTGGTGGCATCTAGTACATATTCAGCAAACTTGAGAGAGATAGTGAGAGAAAAAAAGAGCAGTAAATTTGAATTGAAATGTATCCCTGTCAGCTACAGATGCTTTGCTGATATCTGGTAAAGGGTCAAAAGGAATTCCTGTCTAACAACAATATAACAATTGCCACAGGCAAGACCCAGACAATGGAGAGAGCAGTTCTGAGTAGCCTTGCAATGGGTGACAGGACAATACTGTAGTGAGGAGGAGGAACAGGACAGGGAGATGGAGGATGAGAAGAAATGCCACAGAACTAACATTTCACCCACATCCCCCAACCCCCTCATCAAAATGTATCTAACTTTCCAAGTCTGACTTCTGTCTCAATATCCCATATCCTTGTTTCCTTCAAATGTAAAAAGGTCATGCAATAAATAAAGCTATAAGCATGACTGTGTACTCATGGCAGTCACCTACAATTTTAAACATGTCACTATTAAGCCTTGGCTAATATCTACAATGGAACCTTGAAAGCTATGCACTACATTGGTGTCAAACTGAGGTTACATGGTATACTGAAACTATGAGTCCGTATCACTGACACACTGAAAACAATTCTTACAGTTTTCATGTATCTGCCAAGAACTTCATTCAAAGAGAATTTTTTTTTGGGGGGGGGGGGGGCTTTAATACTCATACGTCTGTAGACACTGCTGACAATCACGTCCAAGAAACAGAATTGAACATACTTAAATTAACAGTAAAAGGCAGCCAAGAATATTCCAAATCAAACTGCATTCTTGCAAACAACAAATCTCCAATTAAGAAAAATGCAGACTACATGTAACGAAAACTGTCCACCTTCACCCTTCCTGCTATTAACATAAATCAATGCAACAGAAACTCTAAAGTCACTGGAAAATAATATCCATAGTTTGGAAGACATTTCTGCAAATTACATAACTTACAGTGTAATTTTTGACTTGAAATACCAAGAGAATGGAAAGTACTGTTTCTATGGTCAGTTGTCAGACCAGCTCCTAAACCATGAAACAAGGCCACACACAATCCTTTACATTGGCACCTATTCCACATTAAACACCAAGTATCTTTGAAGTGCAGTGAAGGCAAACCTTTTGTAAATAAACAGCTCAATTCTTGCAGTGATTATGCCATAAAATTCACCTAATCAGAAATTAAAATCTTATTGGTATCATTTAAGGACAAACATACTGTTTCAAGGAGCACTTTTAAATTCACCAGCAGACTATTTACATAACAAAATGTGATGAACAAATTAGACAGCTATGCACATGGTGCACAATGCAATAAACTGTGTGTCTGAATTTGCAGTTAGAAATTTCTAAATCTATAACCAACAATGTATTAGACAACATTGTGGCTGAAAGCTTACAAAACCCAGATTAAATATAAAATTAAACCTACTTATCAGCCCAAGGAAATGAGGAAATAATTCAAATTTGCCACAAAAAAAAAAAAAAAAAAAAACCCCAAAAAACTCCAAAAAAAAAAAAAAACCCCGGGGCCTTGGCCCCCGCGCGAACCAAACCACCAGGGTGGCCGCCGCCGGGGGGGGGAATGTGGGC
>Ga0136643_10009013_pt1 | contig 14642 bp, 5 predicted proteins | sample TergutLab28metaG_FD_96883 | JGI IMG/M metagenome (GOLD analysis project Ga0136643, IMG submission 96883) | Labiotermes labralis P1 segment gut microbial communities from Petit-Saut dam, French Guiana - Lab288 P1 (version 3) (version 3) | ecosystem: Host-associated > Arthropoda: Insects >... | reverse complement strand
TGACATAAAATCCTTCCGATCGCACTATGGCCCTGGGGTCGACTCAGCCTCTAACATAAATGAGTACCAGGAGTATTTCCTGGGAGTAAAGGCGGCCGGTGCGGAAGGCTGACAACCTACCACCATACTATGCAGTTGTCACGAAATCTGGGAACCTTAAATTCCTAGAACCCTCCGGGCCTGTAACGGGACTGCTTTACCTTTTTAACATGATGTACAGGTTTGTAGCCTAGAAGCAAGAGGCTATATATAAACTAGGTTTGTAGCAGGTTATGCTAACTAGTTTTGTGTAAGTACAGTCTGTGATGTTCGTACAACGACGCAATCGCCTAACGACGCATTTCTCAGGACGTATCCCCGTCGTTAAGCGACGCATATCTGTAATTCTATCAGCAATTGATACAAAGTTTTGGGAATCATTGTCCTCTTCACATGTTTCGAAGTGAGGACTAGAAACAAAAAATGTCTGAAAGATACCTCCTTTCGGAGACACTCCACACTTGTCACTTTAACCGATCGCAACAGCAGTAGGATGTCTCCGATTCGTCAACATATATGGGCAGTTTACAGAATGTCGGCGGTTACTTGTACCTTCTCCGTGTTTAAGAATTCTGCGCAAATTGCTTGATACTCTCTCCGACGTTCGAGATGATTTTTCTAACTTGAGCCGTCGCTTTGAGGAGTTGATCGGCGGCGCATTTTGTCAGTCTGTCTGGCAGCTGGATACCGCCCACTGCTAATTAATTGAGGTCCTCCGCCTGAGACGACAGCAGGAGGAGTAATTTGGCTGCTGTGTTTCCGGCGATTATTTGAACACACCCGAAGGCATTTGTTGTGTTCTAAGTGACGCAGTTGAAAACCTGACCGGGTATACTGCTGTACACATCTGAAGCATGGTTGTTGAGGGTCGTGATGTCGGCAAATATCTACAGAACCCTCTGAATCTCAGTTTGGATGCAGCCACTCGCGTTGATTACAGTTAAGAGATTTTATATTCTTAGTAGAAGGTTTATGACTGACAATACCGGGATGGGCAAAAGTAGGTTTACGGTTGTAAATACGCGAAATACAGAGTTTTATTCTTGTATTTTTATTTATTTATTATTGTATTATTTATTTGTATTATTTGTCTTATTATTATTATTATTATTATTATTTCGTATCGTTTCTTATTATTTATCTTTTAGGTAATGATGGCTGATAATTTAACCAACGACCAACGAAAGTCGATACTTAAACAATAATGGAAGACAGAGAATACCGAAAAGGTTCGACAGAAATGGGCTGAAGAATTTGATACACCTCCATCAAGTAGACAAACAATTTACAAAATACGCGATAAAGCTGATGAAACTGAGTCCACTTGTAATGCTCCAAAAAGTGGTCGAACGGTCAGTGTTACCATCCAGGAAAATGAAGTGTTAGTGAGTCAGGCGAATACGAAGAGCTCCCAAAAATCAAAACAAAGAGCTTCTCTTGAGTGTGGCAATTCCCGTAGATCTTTAAGTCGTCTAATGCAACATTTAGGTTTGAAACTGTAGGGCAAAGATTACTTCGTGGGTTTTTAGAGGATGATCCCGATCGCCGTTTACAATTCTGCGAAGTGATTTTGAATGACGAAAGACAAGGCAATGGCATCATTGATATAATGACGTGGTCCGACGAAGCTCATTTTAAACTTTCAGATGCTGTAAATCTGAAAAACTCTGTCTACTATTCAACAAAAAATCCCCATATAACGATAGAAGGACAGTTGAATCTGTCGGGGACTACAGTTTGGGCGGGTCTTTCGTGTAAAGGGGTACGTGGACCTATTTTTTCCGTACAACTGTTACACACGACCTGTATCTTAACATGTCGAGCTGAGGGACACTGTTTTACCACAATTACAGAGACAGCATGAGAGTGATGAATTTTCTTTCAACCAGACGGATCCCCTCCACACCATACCGTAACAGTGTGTACGTTTCTTGATGAACGATTACCCAACAGGTGGATAGGTCGACAAGGGTCAGTGGAACGGCCACCACGATCACCAGACCTCACCCCAATTGACTTCTTCTTTTGGGGTGCTGTTAAAGTCTTTTCACGAAAATCACGTACTGTGGATGATATGATACGCCGCGTAAGAGAAGCATGTCAAAAAATTGACGACAATAAAGAACTCTGTGCCAAAGTGTGCTTGAGTGTAGCAAGTAGACTACAAGAATGTGAAAATAAGGAGGGCCGGCAATTTGAGCACTTACGAGATTGTACTGTACCTAAGTGCACTGTGCCACTGTGACAGTCATTTGAGTTAATAAAGCTTTTGTAATAATCATAACCTGCGTGTCTTTTTCCACACGCACAACTGTAAACCTACTTTTGCCCACCCCTGTTTGTAATGTATATTTCCACTGCAGCAATACGAATTTTTCACATGATGTGCACACATGGCAGGTTTGTGTTCGATAATTTCACCGTATTGATCATAAAAATACGCCGATCCCGGTGGCCGCGCGGTCGACGGCATCGGTCTGTGGCCGTTCACTTGTTGGGGTTGCGGGTTCGAATGTCGCCGGGGACATAGATGTCTGTTTTGATTGTTTTGTGTTGTCAGGTAGAGGTTTCTGCGTCGGGTTGATCAATCGTCCTGAGTCCAACCGGGTGTGGTTTATCTGAGTGTGAATCTCGAAAACTCAACACTGAGGAGGCCTTGGCCCCTTGGGGGGTTGTCGAGCCATGAAAAAAAAATAAAAGAATAAATCTATAAGCGAAACGAGACCTGAAGTTTTCGCGCCGGTGACTCCGAAACTAGTCTGATGTAAAGGAACGTGCTGCCTAAATTTTATACCCTGGTGACGCCGGCAGAAATTCCCTGTGAAACGCCGTTAAGGTTCTTCAAGACTTACAAATTTTTACGTAGCGGAATTTGTTATTTCAACGCAACACAAGTGTAAGGTGAGAATTGGGGGGGGGGGGAGATTCTACGAAATTGAAACACGAAAAGTAGGAAGTGGGTAAGAGTTGAAGATAACAAAAGAAATTGTTTCAGTTTAATTTTAAGCGGCTCCGTTCCTATGTTGAAATTAACTATTCTGATATTAAGCTTTCCTAAGGCCCATTTTGTGGTTCTGTTAGATCTTGCAGTTTTCAGTACAAGTCATGTTGCTAACGAGCGTCCTTGTTTACACAGCAGTGCGTGTTCTGCGGAAAAAAAAAAATAAAAGAATAATTCTATAAGCGAAGCGAGACCTGAATCTTGACGTTGCGAACTGAAATGCGTCAGTACAAGTTTACCACAACCGGAGGTTCTGACAGCGGAACAAGGCCGTGCCATGGCTCAGACTCTTAGTGATCGCCCTGTCGCCGCGGAGACTCGGATTCACTCCCATTCCGCTGTATGTGTGATTTGTGGTGGAAAAGTGGCAACAACCAGGGGTTTTCTCCGAGTACTTCTGTCTTCCTCTGTCAATATCATTTCCTAAGTCCTGCATCCTCTAGGATTTAGGGTATCATTAATTACTGCAATACATTGAATGTGGTCACTCAGACCTACAGAATTCTAAGTTAACTCCAAAGATGGAGCCAGCATGTCCCTTCGGAAAGTTAGTGTCATGTACACGTCCACATGGTGTCACAAGTATGGACACAAGATGATGCGAGAAATTTAAACTCATATTAACCCCTACTTTAGAGGTTCGTTCTGGGATATTGCCGTCCGTCACTGGGTGTGTGTAGCCCAAACTTTGGACATCGTAATTCATGGGTCTTCTACCCTGTGCCACATTTGTGAATTACGTGGGTACTACAAAAGTCACACAACATTTTGGGCGGTTAGGAGTACGACTTGTTGTTACGTGCGACCTGCGAACCTGGTGTGGTACTTTACCATAAAAATCTGGATGCCCATGTCGTAAAGGATGTTTATTGGACAGCAGCCGCTGGAGATGAGACCAATGTACGGTATTCGAACGCTGGACAACAAACAACCAGTAACCGAGCATAGTATCCCACAGTAGCGGAGATTCTGGCTACATCGCTTCGGAAGCATGAAAACTCGCTTTGTTCTACCTACCTGCCTGGTGGACAAAACTTGCAGCGTTTTCCTCCTGTCCAACGGCAAACAGCGTGCTGTTCCATCCGTACTACGGTTCGTTGCCAACTACGTATCTCCCCAGTCTTGTGGACCGCTGTCTGCAGAAGTCTCTCCAGTGTCCCCTAAGCAGCTGCGTTCACCGCAGTAGCCTGGGCAGCGTAGTTCTGAAGAAGGCCCTGAGCCTTTGTGAACCCTCCAACTAGCGACGATATTATTCCGTTTGTAACGTTTGTCACCTTGATTCATCGCACCTTGCAGGATTGGTCCGATGATGGCGATGTTCTCTAGACCTCGTTTTTCGACGGCGGCGGTCGACTGGACAAACTGAAGCTTCAGAGATGAAAAACAAAGCGAATGAATCACACGAAGTTATGAAATTCATGTCAGATAGATTGCGTGTGACAGTTTCGTTACAAAATATCTGTACACCAAAGAAGAGGTTTAAACACCCATGAGCCCCCAAGTTTCATTAGCTTTTTCGCATAAGCCTGCCAATTATGCCTATCCTGAGCCAGATTAATCCAGTCCACGCTTTCCAATCCCACTTCTTTAGGATACATTTTAATATGATTCTTCCATCTATTCCTAAACTTTTGAAGGGGTCTCATTCCTTCAGGTTTTCTCACCAAAACACGATGTACATTACCCTTCTTTCCATGCGTGCCACATGTTCGGCCCATCTCATTCTCCTTGAATTTTCTAGCAGAATGATATTTGGCGAAACGTAGAAATCATGATGCATCTCATTATGCAGTATCATGCAGTCTCCTCTTACTTCTGCCCCCGTATACCCATACGTCTTCCTCAGCATCCCTTCCTCGTTGACCCGCGGTTTACTGACTTCCCTAAATACGAGACAGTGAGCCTGGCATTCACATCAGACAACTGGCGAAGCCATGTTCCTGTATAATTAACCTTCTAGCCGTTAGTTACAACACGAGAATACTGAAAATCCTAACATCATGGCAGCAGCCTGTTATGTTACTTACACAGCAGGTGAACACTAGTGGTATCGCTTATGACTTCCATTCGGTTGGTGCCAGGTTCGCATCTTGCCTGCCACACAAAATATCCTGATCGTTTTCGTGTTTTTCCTCAGTCCTTCGAAGTACCAAGATGTTACACTAAATCAGGTGTCTACGGTGTCAACGTTAAGTTCTCCGAATTGCCTACTAACTCCATGGGGCAGGCTCCCTCTTAGGAAGCTAACAGGTCTGTAGCTGGTCAAGAAGTCTCCCACATTTTATAGACCCCAGTTCATTATCGCATACACAAGCGTCCGCCGCCTTTCCATATCCTAAGCCAGATTAATGTAATCCATGTACTCTACCATTCTTCTTCTTGAAGATCCATTTTAATATTATCCTCAAATCTAAGCCCAGATATTCCAAGTGATCTTGTTCCCCACCAAAATTTTACATGCATCTCTCCTCTCCCCCATACGTGCTACATGCCCCACCCATTTCGTTATTCTTGTGTTGTTCACGGCCTACATGAAACTAAATCTTTGCAGATGCTATTGTGGTTATCTGGGTTATAACATGGCACGTTCTAGTAGCTGGACACACACTTTCCGGACGATTAAAATGTGTCCGTTTTAAGCAACTTACACCATGAAGATGGAGTCACAACATTTTTTCGAAACATCAACACCAACTTTTTAGACAACACGGTGGTGTAACGTAGAATGCAGCAATTTGTCCCAAGTCATGTGGCACGATTGGAATGCCTGCTTAACCATGCTTACCTGCACAACGCTGAGCACCAGCATGACGAAGAAGTAGTTGGAAGCCACTTTTGTAGAAACATTCTGCTGAACGTAAGGTGCAAGGCTACTGTCAGCACACAACATACTTCAGCAGTTTATATGAGGCGTGCAGATAATCGCGAAACCTGAACAAACGGGAAGCAGTTTGTGTTTTGTAGACTGTTTGCGAGACTATGTATCGTATTCCGTAACACAGATCCTTGTGAGTGCTTAGTATCTGCTTTAAGGCCATTATTGCAAAATAAGTGTCTGTGTAATAATACAAACAGCCAACTAGATGCAACAATAACAAATTTTATTGATAATTACAATTAGCTTAACATGTTTCGGGCGATAATTTCGCCCATCATCAGGAGCACAAGACTGTGTTTACAGCTTATGGTACATTACACCACAAGCTGTAAACACAGTCTAGTGCTCCTGAGGATGGGCGAAATTATCGCCCGAAACATGTTAAGCTAATTGTAATTATCAATAAAATTTGTTATTGTTGCATCTAGTTGGCTGTTTATGTTTATTGTACCAATGATGCACGGCCACAGAAACATCAAAGTGTCTGTGTCCTGTAATACGGTTGTTGAACAGTTTACTCTTTGACAGATTTTAAATACAGCACTGAAATCAGACGTGAAAGCAGCAGGTGGAACCTGAAGCTCATGTGGAAGAGGGGACGAAAGTAGGCGGAATTGCATACGGTAAACGTAAAGAGAAGGGCTGCTTGAGGAAACTAGGCGTGGTTTGGAGAATGAAAAGTAGGGTTCAGTAACACAGGAATACACGACAAGCTTAACGACTGTCAGCTTTCGAAGAATTCTACGTTAAAGAGTTCGTTGTTTTGTACTCATCATTATGTTTAGCGTTTTTAAATTTACATTTTTGTGTCTGTCTGTAGCATACTATACAGGGTGTTTCAGGAGGAATAGTAAATATTTTAGGGGTGGTAGTATGGACTATTCCGAGTAAATAAATTCATATAAACATGTGCCCACTTTTCAATGTGTGTGGAGATACAGCTGTTTGAAGTTGGCGCGTACGGATAAGATTTTTGTCTGTGGGGATGGATGAAAAGCGAAGTCTACGAAGAATAAGTAAACACAAGAGGCGAATTGGTCGCTCGCATTATGAATAGTGCTGCCCTCATAAAGCAAGAACGCCAAGACGACCTCAGGAGAGCTACACTTACTGTTGCCAAGAGGGCTGAAAAGTGCATTGAAGTCGATGGTGGGAATTTTGAACACTTAATATGAACTGTTGCAATTTGTTGAGATAATTTACATAACCAATAAATGCAATCAATACATCATTTGTCTTTCCTTCGTACTTTTTTAAGGCTTTTTATGCGTAACATTCAAACAGCTGTATCTCCACACTCATTGAAAATTGGACACATGTTTATATGAAATTATTTACTCGGAATAGTCCATACTACCACCTCCTAAAATATTTACTATTTCTTCTGAAACACCCTGTATAGAAATCTCATTTGTGTGAATAAAGAAATTATTTTTCTTAAAAGATCAATTAAAATGCAGGGAAAGTGTATTGGCTGTTGTTGTTGTTATTGTTATTGTTATTGTTGCTGTTGTTGTTACTGTTGTTGTTGTTGACTAGTTGTACAACTGTTAGCTTCTCAACAAGAACTCTACTCCTTGCAGTTAGTTATAGTGTTACGTGATAATTAGACAAATTAATGCACCCAAATTCATCAAATACAACACAACAATATTGTTGTGTTGTATTTGTTATTGTTATTTTATATTTGATTGAATAACAACAACGATAAACGTCGTGCAAGACAAAGATTTCTGGGAGCACAAAAAGATGTACAGTTATGAATCTTTAAACTGCTCTTAGTGGTCTGCAGGATATTGTGCAATTTAATGAACTAAGGGAAGACACCTTTAGATGCGATGAAAGTAACAAGAATTTCTGACTGTAATAACTTTCACTGTCTGACTAACTGACTGACTGACTGATTGACTGACTGAGTGACTAACCAACTAACCAACTAAATAACTAACTCCATGGATCTGAGTGCGTTTTAGAAACTAACAGCTCCTCAGATAGTGAAAGAAATTCCCCATATTTTATGGAAACCGAATGTTCATTACCGCATACACAAGCGTCCATCACCTATTCCTATCCATTATGCCTTGTTAAGTTTATCAATACAATTGTTATTACTGTGTTACATTTTATTGTGTTCTTGTTGAACTAATCATTCCCCACAAAACCCGATTATTCGAGTTTCAGGGCTCAAAGAACCGAGGGCCGAATCGTGCGGGCCCTCTGGTCGACACTTAGTGACGCTGCCCTTGTGGCTAGCTACCTGGGGGTTCACTGCAATTGCGGCTTAGGGACGCAAGGGATCCATGAAATAAACAGACGTTTCGACGTAGGTACGGAAGGGATCCATCAAATAAACAGACGTTTCGACGTAGGGACGGAAGGGGTCTAAAAATAACCTGCAGTTTCAACGTAGGGACAGAAGGGATCCAACAAGTGAACAGACGTTTCGACGTAGGGACGGAAGGTTCCATAAAATAAACAGAAGTTTCGACGTAGGAACGGAAGGGATCCAATAAATAAACGGAAGTTTCGACTCAGTGAGACGCCGACAACTAACCACCGGAACCATTGCGGGATCAGATTTTGGTTAATGAAAACTCACGCAACTTTTCTCGTGGAAATTTGTTAAAGACATTATCTAAGCTCTTTGTTGTCAACTACACCGTTACATTTCTCCTTTTTTATATCTCGTCGTCAGTAAACTGGCCGAACCAGGTCCCATTTAGTTTTATGCATTATATCTCCTGATGTATCTTTCACAAAGTCATTAATTTCGGTCAATGAGGAACTCTCCGCCCTGAACCGGTCAATCATGCTGTCATTCGGTTTCAGTCAGTGTTTGCCACTGTCTCCGTCAGGTTATCGACATTGCTGAAACGATCGCTCCGTCGTCTGATATTTTAGCGTCTCGATGGCTCTCTGTGTCACAACATTTCAGCCAGGCAGTTAGTTATTCGGTTAGTTGCTAAGCCAATATTTCTGTTGTCAGATTGGTACAATAATACTTGGCGACTAGCATGCTTGGGTGAACAAATTGGTAGAATGATACGTGGCGACTAGCATGTTTGGATGAACAAATTGGTAGAATGATACGTGGCGACTAGCATGTTTGGATGATCAAATTGGTAGAATGATACGTGGCGACTAGCATGTTTGGAAGGACAAATTGGTAGAATGATACGTGGCGACTAGCATGCTTGGATGAACAAATTGGTAGAATGATAAGTGGCGACTAGCATGTTTGGATGAACAAATTGGTAGAATGATACGTGGCGACTAGCATGTTTGTGTGAACAAATTTAACATTGTTACGCTACAAACTGTAATATTTATTTTCTGGTTACAAATGTTGATTCTACAACCTAAGTTACATGTTCAGACACTTATCTGGCGCTGAACACAGGCCACGATGCTGTGTTCAATTTGTCGTACTTTCTGAATTCCTGCTTCAATCTGTGCGGCTGAGCATTTCTTCAGGTCGCTACCTAGTACCTCTACCAGACGCCCTCCTTCGGTCAGATAAGCAGCCAGGACCCTAACAATCTTCATGGCTTTAGAGCTGAAGGCGCTGATCTCCGTTCCGATGCACGAAGGGATCTTCACTATTTCTTCGACAGTTGGGATGATTGAGGGCAGACAGATGCGCAGCTCTTTGGGGGCGTAATTAATCAGGTTTTTGGCAGAGGTCGCCACGCTGAACATGTTGGTAGCAAGGTCTACGGCCTTCTTGATCTCTCGGGTGACACAGCCGACAATGGTGCCTCCTGTGGGTGGGTGAAAATTATTTGTAACGATGGTGGAGAGATGTGTGTTCTGTAATGCCGTTTATCAATCCACGAGCTTGTACGAAGAGAGTACAGATTGATCATAATTAATTTTACCTGCATTTAAAAAAAAAGTTTAGCTTAAAACTGAATAATATTTGAAAGTTTGAGAATTTAAACAGGGAACAAATATTCATTTTCTCCTAGATCAGCTCGAGATTCATTATCGTATTGACTAAGATCAGTCTTCAGACAGCATCCTGATTGGATGAAGTAAAATTCATTTCCCTAGATCCACTTCAATATTATCTTCTTGCCTACATGTATATGTTCCAAGTCTCTTCTTGCCCTGAAATTTCCCTTCGAAGTTGGTATGGATTTTGTATACCCTCCATGCTTTCTACACATTCTGCCTTTGTCAAACTTATTATGCCAGAAGAATACTATACACAACGTTTGTGTCACTAAGGTCATCAGTGCTTATCTGTATGCAGGTCTCCCTTAATTTGTGTGTCCTACACTGTAAAGTGTAGCTCAGCAGTAGGTAGGTTCTGAAACTAATTGTCAGTTTTTCTGTCAGCGATGTTTCGGATTTTATGCCAGGATACAGTGACGTGTGAAATCACAGTTTTGTGTGTTTGATTTTCGCAGTCAGTCGATCAGTAAATCAGTCACGGCCATATTACTCACGTGTAGGTTTTCAAGCTGTTATGACATGCGCTGAGGTCAGGAGTGTCTTTTGAGTTTTCATAATGTCTAAGTTCTCAGTTTGGCACACATGTTTTGAAGGAACGCTGCCTCCATCTTCGGGATAGACGGAGCTACCTTCACAGAAACATCCACTTACACGTATCTCCGTAATGGCGTGTTTCCGAAATGTCTGTATCGATCTACGAACCTGAACGACGTTGAAATTCAGACATTTGTCGTCGGAAGATCGTTGACGACAACAGTAACGTGGTGTGACGTCATATGTGGATTATTGATTAAGTTCCTGTGCTATTCTGGCGTTGAAATCACCAGCCCTACACCACAATTACAATAGCGTTATCTTGCGAAATGCAGCATAAGAACAAATGTGCTGCGCGGGAGATATAATTCGACTGTGTGGTTTGTGTTGTGACCTGCGTAGTGCGTAGTGCGTAGTGCCTGTTAAGAGACCGAACGTAAAGACGAGACGTAGAGTTGAAACTTTAAGCAAAAATTTGAGGTTCGAGGAGTAATACGTTCCATATGTCCGTTTTACACAATACATCGGAACGAGAAAGAGAGATAGGTCAGTGTCATCAGAACAGCCGGTCATTGCATTTCAGTCTTTAACATTTCAGTTCCGTTTGTGTGTTTATTTATTTTACATTGAACGAAACAAATAAGATATTCGAGAAAAATAAGATCGAATACATTGCGGCCTTCCCTTAAGACTGAATTAGCAGGTTCCAGAAAGCAGTGCTACTGATTTGCTGAACTGCACGTTATTAATATCATTATCAGCAGCAGCAGCAGCAGTAGCACTATATTTGCTGTGACCCTCGACCTCCTGTGGAACATCTTGCCCTCTTTTATTACTCTCTCTGTCTCTCTGGCTACCATCCGCCATCTTTGAACCCCCAAATTCCTCAACTCTCCCACCAAGCCATCCGTGCGCCGAAATTCAGCTGTCAGAATAAAATGTGGTGTTTTTATTAACCTGCTGCCTGCGGGTTACTAATTCGTGATTCTTCCGGGTATTATTAGGATCAGGCTGTTTCCGATAGCATATGACTAAGCTTCGAGAGCTCAGTGCGTTACAAATTTGGGAAGGTTTCCTGTATAACAATTTTGTTTGAAACATAAAATGATAATTAACGATCCATTGAGTTGTGTTCTGATGCACAAACTGGTGCCACTGGTGTAGGAGATGTACCATTCCTGACAAAGTGAAGTTATTGTTCCGCGTCTCACTGTTACAATATCGACATCCCCCCACCCCCACCCCCATTACACCGCAAATTGCGACACAACATAACCATGCTTCTAGGTTTCGACTTTGGGCAATTGCGGCTACAAAATGTAATTTATTGAAAAGTAATATCAGGCTTAGTTAGCAGTTGGCATATCGGCTGGGATACGGACTGGACGATCCGGGTTTCGAATCCAGGTAGGGGCGAGATATTTTCTTCTCCAAAACGCCCAGACCGGTTGTGTTGCCAACCCAACCTCCTACTTAATGGGTACCGTGTGTTTTCTTCTGGAAATACATCGGCCGGGGCGTGAGGCTGATCATTTACTTCCACCTAGTGTTGAGATTGACAATGAGTGGAGCTATAAGCCTATCCCAGGCTGCCATACGCATTCATAGTATCGACAGGGACAAACTTCCCTATCTTTGGGGTTGTTTGACCGTGCATCTTCCTCATGAAACAATGTGGAATGCCAACTTGATACAACAAGGTAATTTTATTGATATATTCTTAGCTCGACATGTTTCGGGTACATACGCCCATCATCAGGAGCATTAGATATTGAGTTGCAGCATATGGTTTCCTGCACCGAGTTTTTGATTGGGTGGTGGTCTTGAGAGCTGCTGCGTGGATTGTATGTGACACAAACCACGCACCGGCTCTCAAGACTACCGCCCGTCCAAAAACATCTGATGCTCCTGATGATGGGCGTATATACCCGAAACATTTCGAGCTAAGAATATATTAATAAAATTACCTTGTTTCATCAAGTTGTCATTCCACATTTTTCCCTATCTTTAATTTTAATTATCTCAAAGGCCGTGTTCTCGGACAGCATTTATTTGAGTAAATATGCAATCTCTGGTAACGTGATGGTTTTGTCTTGTCGCTGCACCGAATTTGCCTTACCCGTCTCTTTGACGATATTCCTGGCTGCGTCTTCCTGACCCGAGACGCATGACGTCACATTTGTGCCAAATTGCCTTGCCTGGGACACAGCATTGACTATGGTGCTGCTGATGGACCCCAGCAGATCCATGAGCGGTGTCTGGGAGGTCAGCACTGTGTGGTTGGCCTGCAAAGTGGCTGACTCCAAGACCTCCCGTGCTGACGTCATGGCACTGTCTGCTGCTGACTCCAGCTCCGAGAATGTCTTACGTAGCGATCCCTGGGCAGCGACCATCACGCTTTTCAGTTCCGGGTCCTCCGGTACTGGTCCAGGAGGAGACAGACCCTGTATGGGGAACAGCCTATATAGACATGAAGACGTACCACCAAAGTTACTTTAGAGTTGCAGCAGGTGATTCATATGCAGTGGCACTCGGTTTGAAATCTTTGCACGAAGATCGGATATCTGGATCGGTTTTACTGGAGTTTATTCTGCTTTCCGGCTTAGAGAGAGGGTATCCAGGAATAGAGTGCTGAGGAGGTTAGTTGGGCTGAAAGGAAGGTAGTAATGGGAGACTGGAGAAAATTGTATAATTAGGCGCTTCGTGATTTGTTCTCTTCACTGCACACTCTTCTTCTTCTTCTTCTTTTCTTCTTTTCTTCTTTTCTTTTTCTTCTTCTTCTTCTTATTCTTTGGCGCTACAGGCCAACTTGGGCCTTGGCATCTCCATTCCCCACCTTCAGGTATCTCTGTCCTCAGCCTACCTTCTCCATTTCTTGCATTTCAACATCCTCTCATCATCTCTGTCCACTGCATCTACCCATCTTCCTCTGTGCCTTCCAACTGGTCTTCTGCCATAATTCAGGGTCACCAAATCAATAAGAATGAGACAGACGGAGCATGTAGCATGTATGGGTGAGAAGAGAGGTGTATATATTGTTTTGGTGGGGACACCTGAGAGCAAGAGACCACTCGGAGGTCCTAGGTGTAGATGGGAGGACAATAATAGACTGGATATTAAAAAAAAGATTTAGGTTATGGACTTTATTGATCTGGCTTATGATATTGACAAGTGGCTGGCTCTTTTGAAGCTTGGTAATGAACACTCAGTTTCTAGAAATTCGAGGAGTTTATTGACTGGCTGAGGAACTGTTAGCTTCTCAAGAATGATTCCTTTACATTGAATTAGTTAGTTAGTTAGTTTGTTGGTTGGTTGGTTAGTTAGTTTGTTCTTTCGTTTGTTCGTTCGTGTCTTCCTTCGTATATTCCGGGGCAGCACCTCAACTAAGTATTGTATCGTTCTTTTTCAAAAACTCTCAGTTCATCGTCTTACCCCCAAGCAGCCTGAACTGCTCACAGTATCAATAAACGAATCATAAATAAATAACAAGTCAGCAGTAGTTACAGAAGCAATAAGACATGCCTTCATTTGTTACACCTCCTTGTGTTTTGTGATGAATTTCATTTGAAAATATTAGAGTTTCGTCAGTTCTTTCAGTTCTTCGCGCTAAATGAACCCTAGTACTGACTATTTAAATCGAAACAGCACATATTGTAGAAATTTAAAAAAATAAGGTATTGTGTGTTCGATAACAAAATTCTACACTTTGGTATGAAATGAGCGAAATGAAGCCGGTAAAAAAAAGGAACAAACCAGCTCTGTATTTTATCCAGATAGCAAACAGAACGAACACAGATGATTTTGGTTTATTGTAGCGGTTTGCTGTAAATAGGGTCGTTGTTTCTTTACATGAGTTTGATCATGTTTTTCACGAGCTACTGTATCACCGTCCGATTAAGAAGAAGTCGACTGGGGACTTCAGAACCGTGGAAATTCCCGTGATCAGACCGGTGTGTACTGAGAGCGTAGCTTCGTGTTGCCTGGAGCGACGGAATATTAGCTGAATCATTGTGGTTGTATGCGTGTGTGTGGATGTGTGTGTGTGGGGAGGGGGAGGTGTGTGCGTGTGTGTGAATGTGTGTGTGTGTGTGCATGTGTGTGAATGTGTGTGTCTGGGGATGTGTGTGTGTCTGGGTGTGTGTGTGTGTGTGTCTGGGCTGTGTGCGGAGTGTGTTTGTGTGTATGGGTGTGTGTGTGCGTGCGCGTGGGTGTGCGTGTGTGTGTGATTGTGTG
>Ga0136643_10009009_pt1 | contig 14643 bp, 7 predicted proteins | sample TergutLab28metaG_FD_96883 | JGI IMG/M metagenome (GOLD analysis project Ga0136643, IMG submission 96883) | Labiotermes labralis P1 segment gut microbial communities from Petit-Saut dam, French Guiana - Lab288 P1 (version 3) (version 3) | ecosystem: Host-associated > Arthropoda: Insects >... | reverse complement strand
TTTAAATTGTTGGTTTGGTTTATGAGGGAGGAGAAATTGTAGAGCGTCAGTATTGCAGATTACAGGGACAGAGAGTTTTATGGCGGGTATAGCAAGTTAACAATTTCGATGTTTGTCAGTGTCAGAATTGATGGAATTGAGAAGGTTTGAAAAAAAAAACTGACTTTGTAAACATTGAAGCTTTTGGGACATCTTAAATCTTGCTGGGAAGATTTACCATATTAGGCACGCTGGGACACTAAAAGAAATCAGTAAGACGCGTGAAGGAGTTCACACGGGCGACGACATTGGAACAACGTTATATAAATGGGAGCCAATGGGTTTAACGTATTCAAAATTCTGACTTTTGGACCTATTAGGGAGCAGCGAAATTTAACATTTGGCCAATCGGTTATCGTAAGAAAATTTAAGAGGGGATGAACATGAAGCTTACGAGGTTTGGAAAACCTAACGCAAGAGGAGTCTGGTTTATACCTTGGAAGTGACAAGTTGTGTACGCGTACCAAAGCTAACAGTGAATACATTGTTTTCAAGGGCGCATCCATACATCACACAGATCTGTATATGTCAACATCGCGAAATAATATAAGTAATATTAATAGTGACAAGTTGTTAATAATATTACTGTTCCACCACTTAGAACACTTGGATTCTTTGAGAGAAAGACATGCCGGCCGATTGAATAGCTGGGTGGGTTGTAATATCTTATAACAGGAGAAACTTTGCATCTGTCCTTGGTATCAACACTAAAAGAGTGACTCGCTCCACAAAATCAAATATTTAAAAAACCACCAAATTAAGCTTGAGCCATTACTTTCCTTGTATTCACTGTTAATCAGGGTGATCAGATCAGGGACGAAGTTATAGGCGACACATGCAGCATGCATGGATTAGGCGATGAATGCCTACAATACTTTACTTGTAACACTTGGAAAAAAATGAGTACATTGAATATATGGGCGTACAAAGAAGAAAAATATTACGGAAACACAGCCTCAGGAAGTAAATAGGATTAAGTGGTCTTCAGACTTGAGACACTGGCGGGTTCTTGTTTACTACGAAAAAGGACCGTTGATTCTATAAAATACAAAGAGTTTCTTGTGTTGTCAATAAAGAGTTTACCTGTGTTGCCAGCATAACTTTCCTTAACATGGGCAGCAACAGCTTCTAAGTAATACATGGGAAATAGCTGTGTTCAAACTAAATATCGCTAATCTCAAAGGACTCACTGTCCATGCACTAGTGTTAAAGATAACTGACGGGGACCGCGCTGGCGCAGTGGTTAAGGTGCTGCGCCACAAATCGGAAGGTCGTTGGTTCGATTCCAGATGGTGTCATTGGAATATTTCATTGACATAATTCTTCCGATCGCACTATGGCCCTAGGATCGACTCAGCCTCTAACAGAAATGAGTACCAGGAGTATTTCCTGGGCGTAAAGGCGGCCGGTGCGTAGAGCTGACAACCTTACCACCATCCTGTGCCTTTGTCACGTAATCTGGGAACCTTAACTTCCTGGAACCCTCTGGGCACCTCGGGCCTATAATGGGACTGATTTATTAAAAACAATTGACCTGTATTTTTCAAACGGTGCTTTGCTAACACCCACATTTCAAATTCTATCCTTTATTTCAGCAGTTGAAGCTTATGATATAGCAGCCATCGTAAAAGGTTAAAACTAAAGCAATCCCAGAATTTCTAAACAGTCTGCGCATGAAGGTGATAAGGTTGTCAGCCCTAGACACTGGCCGCCTTTACCCCCCAGGAGATATCCCTGGTACTCATTTCTGTTAGAGGATGAGTCGACCCCAGGACCAAAGTGCGGTCGGAAGGATTAAGTCAATGAAAAATTTTAATGATCCCGTGGGGAATCGAACCCACGACCTGCGCCACCGCGAACTCCGACCAATCATTGCAAAAATCTAATATTCCCTCATGAAAACTATATTAATATCAGCAGATTCCTTTACGATTAGCGTAGCTGCACAACTAGATCATTCACACATTCCGCTTCACACAGTGTGTTTATCGCGAAGAGACTGTTCTGTACTGGTTACGTGCAGCTTTATCACTACCTACATTCCTCCAGGTGATAACTGAATTTCGAGAAAAAAAACTCATGGATTAACATCCGCCGGAATACATGGACAAATGTTCTACTGACAGTAATTCCACATAATACACCATCGCACACTCAATAGAGATGGGATGATTTTTAAAACACACCATGCACGAGGTTCGTTACTGCCATTGCAAAGTAAATGAGACAAAGAATCTGTTTACTGAGAACAATAACGTCGATCCCATCGTTACAACATTGGCAACCGCTACGTCCCACGCCAGGAGTTCATATCCATCCCACACCCAAGACTAATTTGAGTCAAATTTTGTTTTGTTGACCTGCATTCCTGTATAATCCTTTTCAAATGAAGCCAACTAGGTGCACACTACTTCTTAGTATATTTATTTCAACTTCTGTACGTGTTTCGGGCAACTATGTGCCCATCATCAGGAGAACTTACTGTATCTATGTAACACTGGTATTTTACACCAGACCAGACAGACCAGACCAGACAGTGTGAAAAATACCAGTGTCGCATAGATACAGTAAGTTCACCTGATGATGGGCATATAGTTACCCGAAACATGTAGAAAAGTTGAAATAAATATACTAAGAAGTACTGTGCACCTAGTTGGCTTCATTTGAAAAAGATAATTTGAGTCACTCTTCACTCCACATAAGAAAATAATTTAATCGATCATGCCAGACAGCTAGCGGTATTTGCCTTCGTTTGTCCCTTTACACAGCAAGTAATCGTGATGCACTTGAAATTCCTGTTCTTACTGGTTAGCTCGACGTGATAATGGAGTAAAAGAACAAGTAAAAGAAGATAAGTCGTTCATAAGACGACGAAACATTTGCTTCACAAGGCACACTAACAACAGAAATAGAAAAACAATACTGTGCCCTCCACAGGTCAATTCTCGAACTGAAGGCAGAAATTTCACCAATGTTTTCTTACAACACAATTGAAGGCCGTCACAGCTCAAAATCGCTTGGGGATGCTACAGACACCCACCAGCAACGACAAGCATGTTGCTATTGCACCAGAGTGAGTGTAATGAGTAATGAAGCAGAAAGATTAAGCAACGATTAATATTACTGAGACAAGAAGCTAACAGAAGAAATGTAAACATAAATTTGTTGTATTTAGTGCTAGTTAAATTTGTACTTACAATTTCTAATTATTGTCTAATTATTTCTAACAGGTAAGCAGTTTATAAAGCAACAAATCATCATAATAGGAAATAGAAATTTGTTCTGTACGGTGTTATCTGATTATATTACTTATATTTGTGAAATTTACTCTTGAAATATCTGCCACCCTTAAAATTACCGAAGTCCGAACCATGGAAATACATCATTATTAAATTTTATGCATAATGGTATATTTTTTAAAAGTTATTAGTTGAAAACCTCAGAAGGTGCAAAGCAACTCCATAACATCTGTCCCGTACCCTTTCGCGAGAATCGTTCCAAATTCTGCTCAAAGTTTCCAAGCAAAGAGGCTGTAATAACATGTTAAAAGTCTCATTCTGTCAAAATTATTTCAAATAATAGACATAAATCTCGTATTTATTGTAGTTAAGAATATGTAAGTTAAAAATAACACCAATATGAACTTCTTACTGACAAATACAACAATGTATAGCAAGTGCTACAATAATCCGGACGATATTGCGCGTTGCGTGCTTTACTGCATGTTTCGATCTAATTTTCATTAAATGTTAATCACTGTAATCTAGAACAACACGTACGGCACAGTTTACAAATGTAAAATTCATACCTACAGATATCAAATGTAATAAATAAAGTAACAAGTATGATAATGTGTTGCAAGCACGCAGATAATTTTACAGCTGGAAACGACAATTCATTTTTTCATCGCCATGTCCATTATCGTTTCAATACGCAATCAAACACACTAGTCAGTATAGGCTGAAATACTTGTGTTACTTGGTGACATAGGAATGATGTGTCCTTCTAAGGTAACATGTATGAATGGAGACCATTATCCACTTTCCTATCTGCTGTAACAAAATGATACCATAGAAATTCTGAATTAACATAAGTCTTATCTACGACGTGACCACAAATATTAACAACTATTTGCGTCGTTAAAGTCAGTACAAATCTTGGGATGAACATGTTACATTACGAATAATAAGCATAACAAGGTGGCTCATGTGTTGAAAATCGCCGTCTAACCCGATCGTGGAATTAAATGGTGAGAGTAAAAAGCCAACAAGGTGCACTATTTCTCAACTGTATTTTGGTAAAGATTCTACATGTTTCGGACAGCAGACAGTCAACATAACTAGTATGACAAACTACTCAATACCAATTGCTGAGAATACAGTATTAAGACTCCTGATGATGGGCAGTAAATGTGTCCGAAAAATGTAGAGTTATTTACCAAAATAAAGTTGAGAAATTGTACATTTTTTTGGCTTTTATTATGAGAATATATCACGATGCACTGTCTTCTGAATGTCAAAAGTGAAGTTAAATTCTACAAGAACTTTACTTTCACATCGCTAAATTCATGATACCGTAACTTAATTAAGCACGTACTAAGAATTCCACTAAAACTGCATGTAACGAATGCAGTTTCGTACTGTTGGGTTAATCGAAACGATACATTAAATTGACCCATTATCCTCAAATCCTGTACATAACTGAGCGAAAGTTTCCACTGAGCAAGAGTGAAACGAATCGCAACGCCAGCCGTAAGGTTTAACATCAGTTGCTGCAACACTTGAAGCTATGACCAAACTGACAGAAACTAACAGCACTGAAAGGTACCGGAAAGGAATTTCTTTTCATTCTCTTATTTCTAATGGGAAAACTTGTCCTTGGGAACCAACTTTATCCCAACGCAGATGATGTCGAAGATGACACGACAATGAAACAACACATCATGAGAAGTGAAAGTCATTATTCAAGATAGAAACGGTTCCGAAAAATACGGCTAAATAAATTTGAAAAAAATCACAACTATTCAGATGAAAGTCTGACGGGGCGTAACACCATGGCGTTACGCCCCGTAAGTCTGTAAGCAGTCCTAAGAACGTCGAATCTCGCCCATCACATGCGATTTGTTGCTTTCGTACGATTTTTAACAGATGAACGCACTGTAGGATCCCGGCACTTAAAGTTCAGTTTAATAATTTTTTTTCACCTGTACCGGCGGTTCACCGACTTTCTTTGGACAAAATTTAATGGTCAGGACGAAGAGCAATTTATAAACCTTACTTAACAACAATATGTAAATATATATGCTACCAATATTCAGGCTGTTTTACTTATTTTTAAACATTATGACGTACTTCCTTCTATATGGATTCAGCATAGTGACATTTTTAACGCAAATTTCGTTTACTAAGATATTAATCGTAAAAAAAAATCGTATTTACGTTTGTATCGAATATTGCATTGCGATATGCTATTCGTACAGTCTTCCCGTGAATTTACTGTACTACTGTAACTTACACAAAGACCAATTTCATTCACAGAAAAATCGGTACATCTGTTCGTAGCGTTGTATGATGAAGAACATATCAGAACCAAAACCTGTACGTATTCCTGTCGGCCATCAAACGATAGCGGATATCGTCTCGGACAACCACTACGCTTTGGAGTTGTTTGGAATTTAACATATTTCAATACTGTGGCGCTGGAAATCCACAAAAATGTACATAAGCTCATGTGTCGGAATACGACCCTACTCGCCTGCTGATGTACATAGAAATAAAGTGGTTATGCCTATCGTATCTTTCGTATATACTGAAGACGTTATTAGCTCACCCATGGGATTTCCGCAGAGCACCGCAACAAAAACAAGCAGACTACAAAATCGAATGGTGCTGGTGGTGTTACGACGTCTTCGCATGTTGCCTGTTATGCTACACACTTCATCACAACTTTCTTCACCCTAGCACAGTACATCTCACACACACATTATCATCTGCAAACATTTAGTTTCTAATTACGTCAAAATTGTTCACTATCCATTCTCTCTACTTGCTGGAATGGTGAAAGTTACTGCAAACTTTTTGTAAAGTTCTGTAAATAACACCAACTTTATCTACGAATTTTAACGCCAGCAGTACCGTTCAAGTAACAGTGTTAGAAATTTTACGATCCGTTCAATATCCAATTTGTAGTATTTACGTCATAGTACGTTTTACATCAACTACACACAGAAACACATGCAAACTGAAAATCCCACGCCTGTTCATTAAAATGACACACTGCCGTTTACTTCTGGCCAGTTCAACTCGACTGAGAAAAGTCACACTTGTAATTTAAACGCCATTAATTTCCGACAGATAGCTTGAGTAGTTAGGAGGATAGGTGAGTAACTGATGAGAGTAAGAGAGATGGAGAGGACACTGCCTCTCAGAGAACACGTCTGAAGTACGACGATGCTCACTTGTCACAGATCCCGAGGAAACTGAGAAGCGGGGACCGGTGCGGCCCCATCATCGATACTACTGCCATCTGATGCTGAGCGGACGAAACGCGCATAGGCCGTCACAGTTAGGACGGTGACGACAACACCGAACTGTCTTTGCTCTGCATATATAATCAGATAGGTTAGATCCCACCATATCGTCAACGTGGGCTTTGAATTAAACAGAAAACACAACAGCGGGTAAACACAATGCTTCCACTAGTCTTTCTCTTATCTGTCACTTGGAAAAGAAAGGGAAAACATAACATACTCCTCGATGTTGTTAGTTTTGTTTCAGAAAGAGAAAAGCATTTTATTTAATGACGCTCTCGATTATAAGATAACATAGCGTCAATTGTAGATGAATGTATATGGGGGTACAGCAATGGTGGAATAAGAGTAAAGGGGAAAAACTAAAGCACCTGCAAGAAAACCTGTGCCACAATGTCCACTGCAAACCCCACGTAAATTCGCCTCGAATCGAACTCAGGTCAGCGAGGTGGCAAGTCCGCGACTAACCGCCTGTGGCATTGATATAAGTTTATTTTCTATGACGAAACTATACTTTTATACAAATAGGTCATTAAGTTTATTATCCGGCAGTAGTAGTTAAAATGTTAATTATTGAAATTCCTCCCGTCTATGTTTAAATCCCTCATAGAGAGTGTCATTATTTCCTCCACATACAAAAATAGTAGGTTTTGTAGGATACGTTCAAAGTACCGGGATGAAACCATTCAGCATATGGTATACCCTGTTAAATCCTCAGATCCCAGACAAGGACGTCCTTTACATAATCAGTCAAATGCGGTTATGCATAAGTCATTCCAGCACTGACAGAAACATACTGTATGCTTGCATGCTTTGCAAAACAAGAACTATAGAGGGGTGAAAACGGTGACTAACTTTCCTGTTATGTCTCCTGTATGTAATTTAACTACCCGTACACGATACGGATCCAATGACAAAATTCTCACTCCATAGCTGTGTCAATTTCATTTCTTTTTATAGAATTAATAACAACACTTTTTAACTTATGAAGTTACCTGCCTGGACCATTCAAAAACACATCCAATTTGGACCCTCAAAGATATTCTAGGGGCGGAAAAGCAAGGGTACTTAGTATTCAACAATTCATTCTCATAAATTTTCAAAATTATTAAGGCCGGATTTACGCATAAGCTAGACAAGTAACAGATTATGGTCTTACAAGAAGCCTCACTAAATAAATTAAATGCACCTGTCAATAATCAAAATCACAATAGAAAATAAGACTATTGTTATTATCATTACTGACTACTGCTGGTTGTTTTATATTTTGATTTGTCTTAAATACTAACACAATACACAATAGAGTAGACAGAGGGGAGCTGCGTCTTAAAATAGGGGATGGTCAACTTAAATGTTACAGCTCTGGGGCGACAACTCGTCTAAATCCGGCAACCGTACTAAGTACGTACTATAGAATGAACTACCTGACACATTTGACACATCGGTCTAAAATATTAATTTCAAGAACTAAATGTTTTCTAATTATTTATAAATTTTAGCCTAATAGTGACTTCGATATATGCCCACAACAACTGAGTTGCAGAAGTTAAATTTGTGCTTGTGCAGTTGCTGACAGTATGGCCTCGCAAAGGGAATGAAACTACGAAATTAATTCACAGCCAGCATCAGGCAGTGTAATTTAAATTCAGAGAGCAGCACGCCTCTGCTGTTAAATGTAAGGATAGGCGGCGTTTCGGTACAGAAACACGTTGCTCATAAATAAGCAGCTGCACAAGTCAACTGACTTGAAAACTGCGTCATACCAAAGGTCATTTATCTCTCAGAAAATCCACCAAGATACGAATCATCAAAAGCAGTTTTCCGGACATTAAATACTTGACAGGTTTTTAAAAATTATATTACTTTCCATAATGTTTATGCTTCACTATCTCTTATAATGCCAGTCCCAGTGGTCGCGCGGTCTAAAGTGTAAGTTTGCGGTCACTGGTCTACAGAGATTCTGGGTTCGAATCACGCCGGAGGCATGAATGTTTCTCTGTTGTGAGTGTTGTGTGTTGTCGGGTAGACGCCTCTGAGACGAGCTGATCACTCAACCAGAGGAGTCCTATCGATTGTGGTGCGTCGTTGTGTGTAACCCACAAACCTCAAGAATGAGGAGGCCATAGCCCGAAAAGGGCCGCAGCGCAAAATAAAAAATGCCTCTTATAATACTGGATATGGGATCGGTAAAAACAGATTTTGGCGTTATTTAACCATCCTGATGCTAAATTCCTTCTATCATACAGGCTTATACGCCGATCCCAGTGGCCGCGCGGTCTAAGACCTGGGTTTGCAGCCGCTCGCTTGCGGGTATTGTGGGTTAAAATCCCGTCGGAGGCACGGATGTCCGTCTCTTGTGAGTCTTGTGTGTGTGGGAAGGTCTAGGGCTCTGCGACGTTCCGATCACTTATCCAGAGGAGTCCTACAGAGTGAGGTGTGTCCAATGCGTGTCATCGCGAAGCCGCGTAAGAGGAGGTCCTAACCCGGAATCGGGTAGAAGCGCCGCAGGAAAAAAGAGTAATATAGGTTTAAACATATCGTAAATTTAAATATATATATATTTCCTATTAAAACGTAGCAGAAAATTCAATAAGGATATTGTATAACTACACGGATATTTAAAGGAAAACTCTTTACTTTGGAGAAAACATAGGATTTTTGGAAATCAAAACTGGAGGCAATGTGCGATAACGATTAGATATTTAAAAATATTTTCCCCAGTACATAAGATTTTTTTCGAATGAAAAACGTAGCTGTGGAAGGAACAGGAAAATTATTTGAATTTAAACTGTCAGATATCATTTACTCATTTTTCTTTTGTATTGGTTTGAGAGGACAGATTGAAAGCACAAAAGTCATAGACAGTTCCCGGGTAAGAAACGAACCACATACACAGCGAATAAAAGTCTGAAGAACTAGACGTTTCTAAAGAGCTAACATCATTAATGTCACTGTATTAGTACCTTTATGTAAGGATGTTAACTGTCAGATTAAATTTATACTCCCTGCACTAAAGATTCAGGTCTTCTGAAATACGTATTACGTTATGTCGTTGGGTTAATGCTTCCCACATTTCCAGGTAATGTGATGACTCCACCTCCAACGGTAAGACACTCCAAGTCTAAGTCTCTTGAACACGAAGACGATCACTAACCCAGTGAACACAGCGTCTTAGCCCAGAGGACCTGAATCAGCTACACTGCTGTAACAACCGCATGGCTTTTTATATTACGCTCATTAAATATTTCTCTCTCCAGGTAAAGAAATCTGTAACATCGATCTGCAGACAAGAAAGAGATTGTTTCTCTGTACGACTAGGTAGTAAAACAAGTTTCCGTATCATTGTAAGTTTCCAAAGTGTGGAATAAGCCTACATGTGCACACAGAGTTTCAAGAGGTAACGGGGGTTAAAGAAAAAGGAAAGCTTGAGACAGGGATCATGCAGTCGGCAACGTCCAGCACATACTTAAATTGGCTTCGATACAGTGCCAAGGAGGTTGGCAACCTGCGAGTGCTAATTTCTCAGATCAACGTCATTGAAAATTTTTAAGTAATTGTTATTTTAGGCGCGTTAGCAAAAATGCGAAAAGCGACTATAAGCTTCGTCACGTCCGCCTGTCTCTCTGTCTATTTGCATGAAACAACTCAGCTCTCACTGGAAGGAAAATCATGGAATAAGAATTTTTCGAATATCTGTCGAGAAAATTCAAGTTGCATTAAAATCTGGCATAAAAAACAAGTACTTTACATGAAGACCAATATACTGTGCATTTCTATTACATCTTACTCAGTTCTTCTTAGAATGAGGAATGTTTCAGACAAAAGTTTAGAGAAAATCAAAACACACATTTTATCTTATGTTTATTGGACCGTGCATCATCTTGATAGTTGAAAAGAGACCAAATTGATGTCACCTGCTTTGTTATTTCATTATTTAATGCTCAACATGTTACGGATGTTAATACATCCACCCTCAGGAGCTTGCGACTTATTTGTTGAGTTATTTCATGGGCTGTATTGCTCTGGTTCGATGCGTGTTGGTGTTACGTTGTGGTTTGGCTGGTGTGGTGTGGTATCCGGATGCAGGCTTCAGCCTGTTGTGGCAACCTCTTTTACACAGCAGTACAAGAAGCTGCCACACTGAAAGTTAACACACGTCAAACACTACAAATATAAACAGTGAGCATCACTAACAGTGGACAAATTCACATAGTGCAAAATCAAGAGGACGTTGCCACAACAGGCTGAAGCCTGCATCCGGATACCACACCACACCAGCCAAACCACAACGTAACACCAACACGCATCGAACCAGAGCAACAAAACCCATGAAATAACTCAACAAATAAGTCGCAAGCTCCTGAGGATGGATGTATTAACATCCGAAACATGTTGAGCATTAAATAATGCAATAATAACGCAAGTGAAATCAAGTTGGTCTCTCTTTATTCAACACATTTTATGTTCACACACACTCTTTTTTAAATCACACCGTTTATGAGATAATGTGGAAAAAGACTGTGCACCTGGGCAGGCCACAGAGAACAATATAATACCACGCATGCGCATTACATATTGGATATCTAAGGCTACAAACACACACTCAGAATATGTAATATTTATTGCTTGTCCACTGCAACAATGGTTGCATGAACGCGCCTGATCTTACGTTTATACGTGCATTGCCTGTCTTGTTCGTTATGTTATTTTCATTCATTTCGCAAGAGATCTTCGCAAGTGGCGCCATTCCAATTCCCTGCAGGCTTTAGAGCGACGGACCTGTTCTCGCGCTGATTTTGATAGGGAGACTTTTCCGACCACATTTGCCCGTTTCAAATTGCCTCCCTTGAATCCTGTAACCCCCCGAACTTTGCAAATACCATACATTTCGGCCTTACATTTACATATGCGTGTGTGTGTGTGTGTGTGTGTGTGTAAAGGATTGCCACATCTCTACAATTGAGGAATGTAACTAACCAGCTGATTTTTCAGTGACTTACTGAAGAATTACACTCGGAATCGAAAGTAACTCTTCAGTCCTGTAATATAATTTACAATAATCTGCACTGCCTACAAGTATAGTCTTTTGTATTAGGCAATATCAATAATACGAACTCCACGTGGAAGCTCTGACGCTGCTCGCACTCTATTCCAGAATCACCGGGAAGAATGTGACGCAATCTACGTTACGTATGTATGGCTTCACAGAACCTTAATTTGAGTAGCATCTAGAAGCTTTAAAAAACTGTCCATTTTCAAACCGTGCATATAAGATGATTAATATTTTAGTAACTTACTTCGTGTAACTTTATTAACGTATTCAGGAAACAGGAAATTACAGCAACATGATCCACGTCACACATTTCTTTGGAATAAAATAAGATAAAGCACGAACACGTAAGTCAGCTTCACATATTAAGGTTCAGGTAAAATGTCTACTATAATTGTAAACGTATAATAAATAGTAGAATATTTTGAAAAATGAAGGAATATATTTACTAAAATCAACAGCGCTTATTACATCACGAAATTTAGTATTTAGTATTTTATCAAGTCTCAATTAAAGCGTTTATTTGTACATAGGGTTGTGATGTAGGCCTACTGGAAATTAAGAGTTCCTGAAAATCAGAGTTCTAGCAGAAAGACTGTTATTTCCTTTGCTGTCGTGGGGGAACTAACAGCACAGACGTAGAATACATCAACATCTTGGATTCTGTCTATAATTGTCAGAAAATTTTGTGAAGAAACAGATACGATACATATAATGCACCAAAACCTCACTGCCTACAAAAAATTCGTTTCTAGTGGAGAAATGAAAACAGCTTTTCTGCCGAATCTAAAGGAGATTAGAATTTTGGATGAACTGAGTCATTCAGAAGGGATTAACGATTAGAAAATACAGAGATTTTATCAGTTAAGATACAAGAGACGGTAGTGTTAATAATCCAATGCTGGCTGGCTGTGTCATGTCAGCCAGCCATTATTCACTTAAGAATACAAACAACTAAAGGAAATTGTATTTCAACGTCACGAAAGAGAAATGAACAACAATTCTTTTACAGTGAAATGTAACGTACTATATCCTAACGTACTTTTCAACAAATCGTATTTTGACGTAAATAACTACTTTAAAACTTTAGGGTCTGAAATTCGTCAAAGTAATAATTAAACCTGTTGCTCCCACATCACGCCATACTACGGCCTCTGTATTACAAAACCCGTTGGTTAATATCCGTTAGAAGAGCACTACCTGCTTCTTCTGAGAGGCCTACGAAATCAACAAATACAATCTGTGGGCTAAATGCATAGTGCCGTTCAATACTGAATTAAGCGATAATTATAGTAATTCGTTACAGTGCCTTAGAGGATTAAAGAACATGTAAGTTTAATAAATTGTTGTTCTACGTTTGGAAGAAAATTTGTGTGTCTAGATATAACGTGTTATGACTTATCCTTTAAATGACACTCACTTGCCACTTTACCACCCAAAATTAGTGTAGGGTATTAAATTCTTATCTACGCCAAATTTACAGCAGACTGTAAATAAACCCCCCCCCCCGCGACACATAAAAATTTCGAGCATTCACAGCAATTGTAACTTGGCTTCTATTGAAATATAGACAGTTCTTTGCTGAAAATATGTATCTAAGTAATGGATCAATACGTGTAATGGATAAAGTGGAACTGTGACAGATTTACCTCAGTGTAGGCCACTGCGCTTTTCCACTGTCAGTCATCATTCTATATCCATTCGTCCATCATCCGGGGGATGAACAATGCGTCCATTACAGACTGCAGATCCAAGAGACATAGTCTCATCCCGCCGCATGAATAAAAAATATACTGGGTCAAAAGTTCCTTATGTCAACGTCGAAAGAGAAGAAGACACATTTTAAGCTTTGACATCCACATATAATGATCTGTAGCACTGAAACGGATTGAAAGGAAGTAGAGAGGGAACAATTTTTGTAATTCCTTCAGGGAACGTCGAAGAGTGATATGCAGGACATGGAAAGTCAGCATCCTGGGAAAGTTTCGCTTGACGAACTTCAGAATCGACAGACGGATTCATATTTCAATACGTAACAATTCGCACTACACAACTAAAACTTAAACATGTCCATTAACTATTAAAGTCTTTCGGGATATGATTCACTGCCGATTGGTAAACAGCTGTAGATGTTTTGCAGGAGCTCTCGGCTTCCTTCCTAAGGGTCTGATTCGTAGAAGACCATTTCTTGGAGTACTGGAGTGTGTTCCAAGTTGGAGAAAGCGACTCTCTAAGTTCACAACCTATACACAGGAAAACATTTTCCCTGCATCAATGATTCATCGGTTACAACTTTCTAACTGAAAATAATGTAGCTTCCTCGTGGCCGAGTGTTGAATTTTTATATCCGAAAAGTTGCAAATTTTTCGGCACAAATTACACAAAAAAAAAGCACATTAATTGACTCTAATACCACTGCAGACCCAACATTTGCACGGCTATAGTGTTGGCATTATTAATGCAGGTATTAAAGGGTATAATGAAAGGGTGTGTCCAGCTGAATACCAGACACTTAATGTTTTTCGAAAATGCTTCATTTAGTTCAGCTCTTCTCCTGCTGAACGAACTATCTCTAGTGAAGAATAATGCAGTTGCGGTTTTCCTATGTAACTACCACTTAACAAAGAATATCCGGGGGATTATTAAAAAGTAGGCCAAGGAAGTAAGCTCTCCCTGACAATTATTAATTGTTACATACCAACATATCAGTGGTTACACATAAATGAATAAATAGCATACAGGAGATGAGTTAGAAATACCAAGGTTACAGAATTGAAAAATTCTTGTATAAAACTAAATTAAATGCGAAAACCAAACAAAAAATTTCTGAAAATGGTAAAATAAAGCCTTGTGAATAGGTACGATTTACAGTTTCGAATAATTTAAATTAGAATGTAATGTTATATATAAAATAAACAGTAAAAGATAAAGGATAGGCGTTAGTAAATAGAGACAGCGGGTGTGTGCTGAAAAAACGTGATTTTAGCAGCCACACACACACACACACACACACACACACACACAC
>Ga0136643_10009008_pt1 | contig 14644 bp, 7 predicted proteins | sample TergutLab28metaG_FD_96883 | JGI IMG/M metagenome (GOLD analysis project Ga0136643, IMG submission 96883) | Labiotermes labralis P1 segment gut microbial communities from Petit-Saut dam, French Guiana - Lab288 P1 (version 3) (version 3) | ecosystem: Host-associated > Arthropoda: Insects >... | reverse complement strand
TAAACCAAAAGGACGAAGGAACATAGGACGACCGAGGAAGAGATGGAGGGACCAACTTCATCTTGAGGATCAAGGAACAGGAAACACACCTAACCCTTCAGGAACATGATGATGATGATAAAATTTCGCTCAAATTAAGATCAAAATTCTCCATGTTGTGGTCTAAGACGGGGGAATTAACAGGAGGCTGGAGAAAAATGCATAATGAGGAGGCGTGTATTTGTGGCCCTCGTCCAATATAGAAAGGGTATTCCAACCATTGGAAATTATATGGGTGAAGATGTGATAGGCATATAAGAAAAAAATAAATAAATGAAGGAATTTGCTGGAAAATCGGATGCAAAAAATCCAGTTGGAAAACTTAGGCGTGGAGGAAAGATAATATTAAAACCGGTCTTAAAGGAACAGGACTGAACGTTCTGGACTGATTTCTTCTGAGTCAGGATAGTGGTGGGGAGATGTGAACGTGGTGAATATACTTTCCAGCCATAAATTTCAGAGAGTTTCTTGACTAACTGTGGACCTGTTAGTTCGTTAAGGAGGTGCCACCTCTGTGGATTAAGTTATTTCGATAGTTGTTTAGGAATATCCCAAGGAACTATTAAGTAAATCTGTGTAATACGAATGACTAGCACAGTTATTTGTTCATAAGATTGGGTTTGTTAATTCAGAAAGCCTCACGTCCTGGTGTGAGCCCAAGCATGTCTACTGAAATTGCATTCTTGTGCATTGTACTGTGTTTTGTTCGCTTGGTTTTTATCACCGTACGTCCGTTACGTTTAAAGCTGCTGTTTCAATGGATGCAAAATTCCATCACGTTTTTGGTGCTCTAACGTCTGCAGACTTCCCCCAACTTCGAACCATCAGTTCGGCTACTGACATGTACTGTTAATTGCCGATTTTCCCCTCTGAATATTCCAAATTTAAGTAATCAAACTAAACATGTTTTCAAGACTACAGTTTCATTTCTGTAGGAGAGATTGTTGAGTTCAGTGTAATCCATTGAGTCGTAATACGAGGCTAATACACATAACCTCAAAGTGATTCACTGGAGACTGACGTATCGATAATAGCGCGTGTCCATATTTCGATAGACGGTACCTTCAGTTTCATTGTAAATGCAAATACGAAGACCCCTGTTCTTGATGACAGTAGTTGTAAACCCCTACCGCTGCAAGGAAATTTGTAACTTCAAGGGTGGCAATTCCGCTCCAGTTTCAAACCAATAGGGATGGCCGCCACTAAGACCATGGCATAATTAGTGATGTCAGAGGGGTTAATGTTAGACTACTGCGAATTAAATGTGTACAGTTTCAGCCTGCAATGGGGGGACGATTTTGCCACAAAGAGGAAGCTTTGTTTGAGAAAGCAAACGTAAATTGGTGGGCACGAATTTTGAGTAGGAGCCCTAAAATTAGTTCTCTTTCAGATGTGTTATTTAAGTAATGAAATGAAGGAAGATTAGATAGGAAGTACCTATAGTGCGCATGAGATAGACGATAAATTAATATATTTTAATATAAAAAACCTGAAGTGAATTGATAACTTGGAAGAAACTGGCGTAAATGAAAGGGTAATTTTAAGACTTTTTAATTCTATTGTTTTCATATCTGTCAGCTCTCTCTGTATCATTCCCATATCACTGTTTTTATGGACCTATCTGATCTGCACATAAAACATTTAAATATACAATATAAATGTAAATATAAACGTAAACTCTGAGTTAAAATTATTTTAGTACATCAAACATTTTGTACCCAATTTTACCTGGATGTCTGTGTTATATGCCTGGAGTGTACGTATATTCATACTCTAATTGTCAACTCACTGATAAATTTTAGTGGTAATCACTCATAAGTCACTAATACTCCTTGTGGACCGGGTAGCTCAGTTGCTATAGCGACTGACTACGGGATGGACGATCCGGGGATCGAATCCCGGTGGAGGCAAGGTTTTCCGTAACTGTCCAGACCGACCCTGGGGCCCACCCAGCCTCCTGTACAATGGGTACCGGGTCTTTCCCAGGGGTAAAGAGCGGCCGGCGCGTGACGCTTACCCCTCACCCCTTTCTAGTAACGTGGTCAAGAAAGAGTGGAGCTATACCTCTACTCCTCCTATGGGCCGTACGGCCTGTACAGAGCCTCAGTGCCTGTACAAGGTTGCACTTTATCTTTTTTTGCCTAACACTCCTTGCAGCGACGCTTGTAATTTCATTCGTAAAACAGCTGACTTGTGATGACAAATTTGAAGTCCGGGGTTCAGAGGCAGCGCGGACATTTGGAAGCTTTGGGTTCTTAGTTTTTCGATGACACTTTTTCAGCTGTACACGTTATTTGTCGTAAGGTTAAATCATAAATAGTATCTACTGAAATGTCTTGGGAAAACGCAGCAGTGACCTGATTCAAAGTCCTGTCATTTAATTTTCCGTAGAGCATTGGCGAAAATTATCGCGCTCCAGGTCGCCCAGACGACAACATTTCGATGGCGCCTAATATTTGTGACTCCTGAATATGGAACTTGCTTCATGTCACCTTGCTGGAGCCTAAAATTTTGAGATTGTTCCCAGATTTTCAGAGAGGCGTGCTTAGGTTTCACGACAAAACGGTGGACATCCATATCCACTGTCAGACAAGTAGGCCTACGTGAGAGAAGGTCTTAGATGCGACATTCAAATATGCCATCTAGAGCCGAGGCATCATATGAGACTTTTGTCTTTCTTGTTTTTGTCAAAATATTCATTTCAATTATGCAGTTGCACGATTTACCTGTACACTGGAAAACTGTTTTCCTGCTTTGGTGATTCCGGAAATGCGAGGGAAGTAGGTAACGTCGACAGACCACGCAATGATCTCTGCGGGGATGGGCGTGTCTGGCGCGGTGCGGATGAATGCTGGCTATAGTGGGGAATGCGGGACTGCTGTTGCTAGAAGCGAAACACATCTCTACTGCTGCGCGGAATGAAAACATCAAGCATTCAAGTGGCGTGTAGTGGGCAAGTGAGTTGCGAGAATGCTTTCGGGACGAGTAGTCGCAGTTCTTTATTTACCGCGAAATCCTTCACGTGCCCATGTCTCACATTCCTTGCAAGAGGCATCTCCATGTCTGTAGACAGTATTCGTTATTTTTTTTTGTTGGTTTTAACATTTAAAGTTTCTGCTCTTGAATGTTACTGCATACCAGCAGTGATACCTGCAAAAAAACATGTACCTAGAGTCGTTTTTTCAGTGCGAAGAAGGCGTACCGCAATGGCAGAGAGAGAATGCAGACATTTGTACTTGTATCTAATAGGTTTTGACAGACGCCGTCTTCACTTCGTCGACAGTAGGTCAGTTGCTGATTTATCAGCCCACAGTAGAGTTTAAAATGCTGGTAAATTGGCGTTCTTGTTAGTTCGGAAAATGAATGGAATTTTAAGTTTGATTTTCATTAGAGGTGGGTATGTTGTACGAAAAATAGGTTTTCTAAATTTATTTTTCATATTCCCATTCACGCTCCGCTGACTTTTCTCTTTCACTTTGTTCAGCGTTAGATCAAATATATCTGATTGAGGAAGCTGTGTAAACCCTTCAAAGAACTAAATTAATCTGATTTTTTTAAATATTCAGCTTGTACCGAACAATGGGCACACTCAGTTCCTGTTTCAGAGCCCAGTTATGTAATATTTTGTTGGTGAATAATCACTGTTTGTGTGAAACCCATGAAAACACAGAAACACATTATATGAGTAGAACACAGAATTTTTTAGTGTTAAACACTGTCGTACTTACAGTGACTACTAGGCTTTATAGTGAAACAACTAATGAAATACACGCACAGAGTAACAATTGTAGGGCATTCAGTATTTCATTGCTACTGGATCATTAGTTTGTGAGTACTAGCTTTCCAAATTGCTCGCTGTCCCGTTCATGTTTTCAGAACATTTTCCTGTCCTATAAATTTTGAGTTCGTTACGTTTGACAAGGGAGCAGCAGCTCATGTGGTCACCAACATAAAATGTGCCTTACTCTTCTCAGATTTCAGCCGTGTTTTGAAAGTAGGGAATATATCTGTGAAACTCCCCGGTAATGGATTATACGAAAATCCGTTCGACATATCTTGAGTTGTTACATGCCGATGTACAGGCGTCGGTGATTGAGTAGACGTATTCTTTTCCAGTTGGTCTTGCCATCTCGCTAGAATGTATAAGTTCAGGAAGTAAAACGTTCTTGCCCTTTCTAGATGTACTTTTACGCGTTTTGCCAGTAAAATAAATTCGCGTCAATATTTTCATCATATCTTAAGAAAAAGACCCTAAATAAGCTTAGGCTTGATTAATGTCGTCAACTGATAAATCATAGAAGAAAATATATACAGATAAGCAGCCGGGATATATATTTACATAGGTATCTCAGATATAATTCATTGTACATTACGCTTTGTGTGAAACGTATTTTAAATAATATTACGTCATAACAAATGTGCTTCCATCGTGTATAAAATAAACTGTGTAGTGAATATATACGTTTTGCTGAAGAAAAAAAGACCAACTTGATGTCACTTGCTATTTTATTTCACTTCTTATGTGCTCAACATGTTTCGGACATTAAAATATCCGTGTTGCAGGCTTCAGCCTGCAACTCCAACCCAACCACACCGAAACCCCAACACAAATCGAACCAAGAACAATAGACCAATGTGGTAATTCAACAGCACAGTCGCAAGCTCCTGATGATGGATATTTTAATGTCCGAAACATGTTGAGTACATAAGAAGTGAAATAAAATAGCAAGTGACATCAAGTTGGCCTTTTATTCTTCAACCATCACAATGATGCACGGTCCAAAAAACATAAGATATACGTCTTGCATTTTACCTTATTTTAAATACTGTGTTCATGTCCCGGTGATGGTCGTAAAAGGCCGAAACGTGTAGCTGTTTCTGTGTGAAAGGTAGTTATTTCGACGGCATAGTAAACGGTTTGTTTTGAATGTTCCACAAACACAACGGGGTAAAGTTAGTAATTAGCATAAGTTCCATTGCACTTAACACGCTGTATCATGTAAATGAATTGTTGTGGCTGCATCGCAGACAACAAAATTTGTTTGTCGGATTGGCAAAATCCGAGTTAATATTAAATATGGCTACTTTAAAATACTGCGTACAATTGTACAGAATCCAAACAAGCCTACATGGTAAGTTACATGCTGTTTTCGCATATTCTTCATCGGGAAACAGGAAAATGGAAAACATTCTGAATTAACGCATTCTCTTCCAAAATCAGTTCGTATCGCAGTACATGCTTCATTCAGGCCGCGCCTCCTGACTGTTCTCGTATGAGCAAAATTGGCACAATTTCAGAGGCGTTGTTTGGTGGGAACTCCCAGGCGGCTGGACATCGCAATAAATCTGCCAAGAGATTATAAACTGTTCGCACAGCAGCTTAGTGTGTATAGGCTTTTAATCACACAGTGTCCCGTTACATGGAGTCCGAAGTTTGCATAAAATGAATGCAATCTTTACCTGTCTACAGATTCTCTTTGGTTTAACCGCACATGATTTCACGCGAGAAGAATGAAACGTACGATATTTTGTTAGACGTAATGATTCCACGCAATGGTCCAGTGTTCTGAATGAGTGACTAGGAGTCATCAGAATGACCCGAGTCATTTAATGTCCGAATAATGGACGCCCAACCTACACGTAAAGAAACGCAAGTGACAGAGATTTGAAGCTGTCGAAGCAGTGAATGTGAAATATACTCGTTCTGAGATGTGACGCCCTGTGGCTTTGCAGCATTTGCTCAATTTTCGAAATTCTCCGCATCTTATGGAACCCGAAGGTTCATTACCATATTCATACGTGCTCGCCACCTGTCTCTATCCTGAGCCACCTCGATCCAGTCCATGCCCCTATATCCCTCTTCCTGAACATCCATCTTAATATTATCCTCCAATCTACGTCTGGGTCTACCAAGTGTTCTCATTCCTTCAGGTTTCCCCACCAAAACCCTTTATACGCTCCTCCTCCCCCAAACTTGCTACAAGCCCCGCTTATCATATTTTTCTCGATTTAATGACTCGAACAATATCGGGTGACGAGTACAGATGATTAAGCTCGTCAATATGTAGTTGCCTCCACTCCCCCGTTACCTCGACCCTCTTGGGCCCAAATATTCTCCACAACACTCTATTCTCAAACAACCTCAACCTACGTCACTCCCTCATGTGAACGACCCAGTTTCACACTCGTACAAACAAATGGCAAAATTATAGTTCTCCATATCTTAATCTTTAAATTTTGGATAGTAAACTGGAAGGCAAAAGATTCTGCACCGAATGATAGCAAGTATTCCCTGACTTCAGTCTGCTCTTAATTTCTTCCTGAATAGAATTTTGATTAGCTAAGATTGTTCCCAAATATTTGAACTCTTCTACCATTTCAAAGAAAGCAATACTTGGTTTTTTTATTAGCCGAATTTTTCATGGTAGAGAGTGAATAATTAGAGTAGCACAAACAAAACTTAGTTTGTATCAACGGCATGCTTATGATCTTCAGGCGTTAATTCATTACTTGCATACTACAAGAAGTCAAATTATTATTAATTGGTAAACCTTTCTGAACACGCTGATAGGGGGTTAGGTTTGTGCCAGAAAATGTACTTTCGTATTGAGTTAAATAATTTTGAACTGCCTAAATGAGGCTTATGTAAATACTTTAACGTTTATTTTGTTGTTTAGAGTCGTTAGAATTTCGTGACGTTTCTTAAAACTAATAGGACTCTGGGTAGATTTGGCGTCGCCTGATATCGGTGTTGTGGCCAAAATATCAGAAAGAATAAACATGCTTACTTCGTCGTTAGGGACTTACTGATACGGATTTTAAATCCGTTTAGTCCTTCATGGATTTTAGACCACAATGCAAGAGATTTTCCCTATGCAAAGTATATCTAGGTGTGGAGCGGACAAGGTGGCCGGATTACAGTTAAGAAGATATAGCAGAAGGATTGTTTATATTTGACAGTGAATTAGGTCTACTGGTTACACTTGGTATAAGTGAATGGTTAGTGTGTATTTGTAAATAGATCGGAACAACAACGGAGAGTCAGGCAAAGAAAAGAAAAATAGAAGCATTAGGATTAGCATGTATGACGGAGTCAATTACAGCATGATATAAACTGGGTGTATAAAGTCATCAAAGAGAGAAGCACTGAAGTACAAGACGACAGATGTGTGCTGATATTAGTGACAAGAATCCCTTGTAATATAAATGCAAAATAAAACATAAGTGGGGTAAAGGGAAATGCATTGATGGCCGTAGAAGAACTGAGAGAGGTGGAATAGTGCGGCTGAAAGCAGGGATTTAGAAGTTACGATGGATTGTAACAGGATTCGAGAGAATAAACCACACCCCCCCCCCCCCTCTTTTTGGTGAAGAAAAATAAAAGCCCAATGCTCCTGATATGTTCAGAAAGGAATAAAAGTGGAGAGGGGAACTTGTTTGTGGTAAATGGGTGAGTATGAACGAGACTGTACCTTCTGGAGAAGTTTGAACGTGCGCAAATATAACGGAGATAAGAAATTCTGGGAAACGCCTATTTAAAGTTAGATGCAAATGGAAAAATTTAGCAAGACACTGGTCGAGTTGGAGAATACGGAGGAATGGAATAAGACGATAAGAAGACGAGATCTTCGCCCTTCTGGGATTTTTATGCAGTGTCGAATTGTAATTCCGTAACAACGTTTCGGGACAACCTATCCGTCCATCTTGAAGTGTCAAGCAGTTCAAGAAGAGTGAACATTTTTGAAGGGAAGGAGGAAAATTGTAAAGATGGAGTAACACACAAAGTAGTAGTATCAACAGCAACACGAGAGCAGACCGATTTATATACGTACGTACTTAAGTACTCAGCAGTTTGCAAGAACCAAGTTTTATGTCGTCACGCACTCATGTAAAGAATTAATCACAACTTAATGAATGCATATCACTTCACAGAAGGTTTCTTAAACTATCGCTTTATCATATAAATTCTTCTTTAAATCCCAGTGAACCGGCAGATATAACATTAAAATATTCCAAATTTTGCGCACACAGTTTGTGTGCTCCGTATAAATATCACGATAAATATCGGCTGTGTCTGTCTTCATCACTAACCAATTGATCTTTCTAATGGAAACACACCTTGTTCTCTTCATATTTGCACCGTGCATCAGTGATAATTAAACACTTTATTATCCAACTAATACACAATATAAACACACGCACAACGGGTCAGAATATGCTGCCATAACACTGACCTTGTCCATGTCAACGGACACGATAGAATTATTCTTGTAATTTTTAGCCAAGCACTGTACAAGGCTCCCTGATGATGGATCCTCTGTGATCCGAAACATGTTGGAGCACTTTTAAATATTTTATAATTTTAATTTTATCTTCATATTATATATTGTGCATTAGTTGGATAATAAAGTGTTTGATTAACACATTGGTCTCATTCAGGTTAAAAAGTGGATCCTTATTTAAAGCATTGATTATTTGTGCCTCTTGTCACTTGTCACTACAATGTATTGAGTACCACTTAGGGGGGCCACAGAATTAAATCTACTAGATATTTTTGGTTATACGAAAGTGATACACCTTCCACCGCCCCAGTACACAAATTTATGATTATCTTGCATATAAATGGTAGTTAAAACCCCAAAACACTGTACCATTTGTCAGTTTTCATGTCTTGCCTTCATCGTACGTTTGTGTATTGCAAGTCATTAGTTAGCACGCAGTCAATCATTTATGCAAAGTAACAGTTTATATATCGCTATGGTGCCGTGTATATACCCTATTATTTGTATTGCACTGTGACAACCATGGAAGAGGTAATGGCGGAAAACGGCATGTTGTCTACACACCGTTCTTTCAATTTCACAACACAGACCAACTTCCACAAAGAATCAGACATTATCACTTCGATAATATTTCAATTCAAAGATTGGTATGCGGCGCCGACACGCTCGTAACCACAGTTGCTCCACTGGTCTGAATCGGCATGTAACTTAACATAGAATAGATTCCCGACTTCTTTGATGTCATGAGAGATTTGTGTCAGAAGAACGGAGTTTGTCTCGACTATCGGAATTTTCGTCACATGACATTGATTAAATTACCAATGCTGGAAGCCAATCAAGTTCGAAGAGAACATCTCCAATGTGTTCAATCAATGGGGAAGAGAACAGAATGTAGGAGGATCCGAAGGCCGTCCCTATCCTTCTCAGTCATGTTTGTCACTTGGCAAATTGTGTTCTTCCTTGTCACACAAGGGCAGAACGATACACTTGCATCACAAGCTGAATCTATCTGACGCAAATGACAAGTCGTCAGCAAAATTGTCCCACCCTCATGAGTTCCGTAAGCTTTATCGTCATTGGACTGAAAGTAAGACTGTGGAATGCGGCAGTTGAGTCTGAACTCTGTAACCTCAGTAAATCTCTGAGCTCTCGTTTATTCTTTAACTTGGATAGTGACACTTTCAAACGTCGTACTTCGATATAAACCGGTATTATGTCGCTCCTCTACAGTGTTCTCTTTTTTTTATAACGGGTTGCTTCTCTAAAATATTTAACGCATATTTTAATGTGACTGAACTGTTTTTTTATGTGCATTCACTCTAAATGTGATTTTATGCCCCTAGCATTTATGTGGTTCGTCAGAAAGAACAACCTTAACATTGAATCCTCAGCAATAACATTAGCTTACTGACTTTTCTTATACTTGGGCGCAAGTATTCGTTAAACAGAGACCTTTAAGTTAGGCCTCCACCTCTTTGTGAGGATTGGCTCAGTACAAACGACACTGAACCTATAATCAGTCAGTGCGGATGTCAGTAGACGAAAAAAGAGACATGCCTGAAGAACATTTAATGAATTCTGGAATTTAGCAAGAGCTGAAATATTAATCTTCGATATTTGTATGGAAAATTTTGTTAGAAAAGTCCAAGATATTTGGGAATTGCTGACATTGAATAGGCCTCGTTACAGATGGACTATATCTTCCTTTCACTTGCCGAACAGTACAGTAAAATTTTGTAATTTTTATGTGGACAGTTCCTAACGAATAAGTACAGTATAACCTCTGTGTTACTTGTCTGAGGTGCTGTATTTTAGAGATACAGAAGTTCAGGGCGTGCTGATACCAAAATTAAGAAGAAAAACTAGTATGTACGTATATGTATGTATTTATGTAACCATGTATGTATGTATGTATGCATGTATGTATGCATGTATGAATGCATATATGTATGCATGTATGTATGTCTGCATGCATGCATGTATGTATGTCTGCATGCATGCATGCATGTATGTATGTATGTATGTATGTATGTATGTATGTATGTATGTATGTATGTAAGTATGTGTGTGTGTGTGTGTGTGTATGTCAGCATGTAAATTTATCATATCATTATACACACTGACTTGCCGAAAACAGCAGTAGTGAGGCTGGTATTCTTGCTTCATGTCCGGGATGGCCCTTTCTTGGTTCCGGCCAGAAAACGTTGCGTGAAAATCGAAATAAAAAATTAAAAATATTCGTATTTAAATTATGGTTAGGACTATATTTCATAGGCGTGTCGCTGTTTTAAGTAAGTGCATCGATAGAAAATGAAACAAATATAGTTTGACGTTGCATGTGTTGTGTGTGTGTGTCTGTGTTTGTGTTTGTGCCGTCTATAGCCATTATTAAAACAAAGTACGGACAGACGTATAGACACATAATACTTATTTCGGAGCGGTAAGAATTATAAACTGATACGCAGAATAGACCTAATTACAGAGTCGCTAGTAAAATCAACAGATAGAACAAATCAACCAAAAAACTGTTTGAAATTCATCTCGAGCTGCAACATTCATGTTAGACAAGAGACACCGACGTTGATACAGCAGCATTGAAAGGCGTTTGTCGTTTAGTAAGACATAACGAGTGTCGGGTGTTGATAAACTGTGTTCGCCAATCACATGTTACGCGTAACATGAGAAAAGCATTTGTGCCTAAAATAAATTTACCAATAAATCGTTAGGATTAATTTTTAAGTCCATAACACAGTAATAATTTACGAAAGAACATTAGCAAGACTTTATTTATTATTGGAATAGTTAATATCATCGAATAATACAAAAAGTGTGAGCAAAGAATTTTCCATATCATCCCCTCCATAACACCACCTGCTGTGCAACTGCAGGGGTCCCTCCAGCTCATCCGACGCGAATCAGGATGAGCATATTTTAGCTCGCTACTGGGTAAGGGACGGTTAGTCAGTACTTTGCACCGTCCTGTTTTATGCATTGTCATGCATCGGGATTAGTTAGGCTTTTAAATCACAGAAAAGTGCCTGGATGATAGAGGGAGCATAATATTATAATGCTGTGATTGTTATGTCCGCGAAATTGATGTCAGTGGGTTGTAGGGAAGGTTGTAATAATAATGATAATGAACTTGCCCATTAAAAGACAATGGAATATCTTGATTAGTAATTTTGGCTAATTATTTTCTCTGGTATTTTAAATAATCCATTATGGAGGAAGAATATTGACTCTAATTTTTAAGGACATCTGTGGTTTTTATATATTTTAGAATTTTGAATAGAATAATTTTTAGGAATACCAAGAAGGAAGTACATTTCCCTGAACCTCTTCAGCTGGCTGAATGTATTTGTGTTCCTTTTATTTTCCTTTTTTTCTTGTGGCGCTGCGGCCCAACGCGGGCCATGGCCTCCTCATTCTTGAGGTTTCTAGATCACACACAACGACGCATCACAGTCGGTAGGACTCCTCTGGACGCGTGATCAGTGCGTCGCAGGCACCTCTACCTGACAACACACAACACTCAACACAGACATCCATGACCCCAGTTGGACTCAAACCCACAATCTCAGTAGGCGAGCGGCCGTAGACTTACGCCTTAGACCGCGCGGCCATTGGGACCGACGTTCCTTTTCATGCAGTGACTTGTTTGAGACGTGATGTAGGAACTAATTAGTTCTTTAAATTCTAATACGTTTTGAATTATTTTGTGTCCAGTGTCCATGAAATGTTTTGCGCGTATGCGAATATGCATTACGAACCGGTTTGAAATAACCTGCATTCTCATACAACAACCATGCTGCAAACTGAGAACCGTTATCATTTCCACTACAAATAATGATGTAAAATGCCTTAGTGTCTCTTCCTTGGATGCATATATAATTTTTAAGAACAAACAGTTTGAAGACTGATTATAAAAATAATTAGACATATGAATCTGGGTGTATTTGCGTGTAGGATCATTGTTAATTTAGTTACTGATCACATTATTGTCCGGCCGTAGAATAGAAAATGAAAGACTGCCTAATATCGCCTTGAACATATTTCTAAACCCTGATTGGTGAATAACTGTACAGTGCGGTACTAAACCCTTTAAAGACGTAAATTCATGTAAATTACATAGGAAAATAAGTTCGTATATCACATTAAAAAACTTTGTCTTCAATAATAACACCAGCGGATTAATTAAATCAGGGAGATAATCACTTTGTTCTCGGAATAAGACAACACATGAATGAACTTTGTGGTTAGAATGTGGGGATTGTAAATATTACAGCAGGTGGCACATGTAATTCTTCTTCTCCTTCTTCTGGCATTACAGTCCGTGGTGAACATTAGCCTCTTCCAAAACTGTCCTTCAGTGTTCTCGGTCCTGCTACTTATGCCTGCTTATGCCCATGATCTTTAGACTTCCTCAACTGACGCAGATCACCCCAACTTAGTGTTTCCTACACGTCGAGCGCCTTCTGGTTTAAGTAGAGTACGCTTTCTGCAAGAATCCAGTTCTTGTATTCTTAAGAGGTGTCCCAGCCACATAAGTCTCCTTGCTTGTAACACCTGAACTACGTCTAGTTCATCGCAGAGCGTATGTAGCTCATTATTGTTTCTTGTTCTCCATATATCATTATCCTTTATAGAACTGTAAAACCTTTTTTAGGTTCTAGGCACATACATTTACTTTATAAACTTAAGCGGTCTTTAAAAACTTTGTATAGATACAGGAAATCAACTTTCGTTCAATTCTTCACTTTGTACCTCACATAACACTCAATTTTGAACGTAATCGACTTGTTTTATATGACGTAATGTATAGTTTTGGAATACAACACATTACAGGGCAACAGTGAATATATAAATCTGCAAGTACATGCAAAAATTTAGATGTCTTAATTTTTTTCACATAAGAACAATACTTAAGTGTAACCAGAATTCTTCTGTTTTTTGACAGTTAATTGATTCGCTCTGATTTAAAAACTTTGAAGTTGTTAAGAAGAATGTGGTTCTCTAAAGTCCTAACTGATTGCGGAATTCAGTGATAAATAAAATCGTAATTTGTTATCGAGTTGCAATAATGGAACTTTTTCTCATAAATTTTGCAACCATATTAAGAAGCATTGGTCTGTCAGAACAACGAACATGTGTGGTATATTTATGAAAGTCCTATCAGCCTGCCGGTGACTGTACAAGGAGCAGTGTATTACCACAACGCTTTATAATAAAATGAGTGGCAGGCGAGGAACCATTGCAGAGCGTTATTAGAAGCAGCCTTCTGTTGTTGCGAAGTACAAGTCATGATTCTGACCAGATCCCCTTCCACTACTTGATCAGTATCATGATGTGGATATACGTAGCTCCTGCAGACACAACCTCGTGCCTGTACAATGCATTGTTATTCAGAGAGCAAAGTGAGCAAAACAATTAAGATAATTTCAGTATCACGCATATTGGACGTGGAGAGGATTGGAATCATAAAACGAAAATTGTTGAGTACCGCAGTGTTATGTGAGCCCACTGTGATTTCGTTCAAAGCTCTGTGCTGCATTATGATTCTGTGTTATGCCTTGGAAATGTGAGAGATTTCATGCAGGATATGTTACCGTTATATCAGAGTAATGAGATGCAGTAGAACAATAAACGGACCAAATGTTTGTCGGTCTTTGTGTTGAGCTGCCTGAAGATATCGTGTGATCGTGTGGTGGCTTTGTCGTTTGCCCTGGTTTGTTGTGCGGTCCACTTCACACACCATTGACCATGTTAGCGACAGTGTCAGTATTAGCGTAATGGATTTACCCGTTTCAAAAATCTTTAAGTAATAACTCCCTTCTGTCCTCTTGTTTGCGACGGTGTCGTTGGAACTGTGACTTGTATGTTGTGACTTTATGCAGAGTACCGCTAACTTTATATTGGGTATCAGCATTACAGCTCCTAGAAATACAATAAAAACTACTACCATCACCACCACTACTACTATTATTACTACTACTTGTATTATTAATACTAATATTACCACCACTACAACTCCTACCACCACCACAACCACCACCACCACTACCACTACTACTATTACTACTACTACTACTACTACTACTATTACCACTACTACTACCACAACTACTATTATTACCACTACTACTTCTACTACTACTACTACCACCACTATTATTATTACCACTACTACTACTACTACTACTACTACTACTACTACTACTACTACTACTAATACTGCTACTACTTCACATACCTGATAAAAATCTGGGGGCACTTTAAAAAACGCTGCAATGATAAGTAAATTACAGTGTTAATGAGAGCAGCAT
>Ga0136643_10009004_pt1 | contig 14646 bp, 4 predicted proteins | sample TergutLab28metaG_FD_96883 | JGI IMG/M metagenome (GOLD analysis project Ga0136643, IMG submission 96883) | Labiotermes labralis P1 segment gut microbial communities from Petit-Saut dam, French Guiana - Lab288 P1 (version 3) (version 3) | ecosystem: Host-associated > Arthropoda: Insects >... | reverse complement strand
CGCTATACCTGATTATACGGGGGCCGAAACCCCTTCTTGCACTATCCGCCAGGCAGGACTTACGACCTTCTTGCACGAGGCCCCGGACGTGCCGGGGCGTAGGGAGGGCAGCGGAGGAACCGCGATACCAAACTGGACGGCGGCTTCCACCCTGATAAAATACCTCGGATAAATGTCGAAAGCCAATCTTTTTTAAAAATATAACCTATAGTAGCTAAAGAAAGAGTATTGCATGGACTGCACTTAGGACCTTCTTGCACGGACCCCTGAAGAGGCCGAGGCGTGGGGAGGGCAACGGAGGGACCGCAATACCAAACTGGACTGCGGCTGCCACCCTGATAAAATACGTAGGAAAAAAGTCGAAAGCCGATCGTTTTTAATAATGTAGACTAAGGAAAGATTAGTGCTGGGACTGTACTTAGGACCTTCTTGCACTAATTCACTTCCTTCACACTTAGACCTCTCTTGCTCCAAACTACGATCATCTTATTTTACACATTAGGGGGATTGACCAGCGCTGGTAGTATACTACTTCAGTCTATACTGAATATCTCGAGAAACGGTCGCGTGGCTTTGATGTAACTTGGCAGCCTGTCAGAGGAGTACTTACGGCGCTTCCGTGAACAGACACTCTTCTGTGGGTCTAGTCAATCGGCAGTAAGACGCCGATGACTTAGCTGGTGTATTGTGTGACTGTCTCATTCAAAATGGCCGAGCGAGCAGATCAGCTTCATCACGACAATGTGCTTGCCATTTCTACAGCTCTCCTGTAGGCATTTTTGGCATCACATCACCCAGGTCTGTCAGCCCTCCTACAGCTTAGATTTGGCTCCCTGCGACTTCTGGCTTTTCCCAAGGCTAAAATCGCCGTTGAAAAAGAGGTGATTCGTGAATACGACGGTCACACAGTACACAAGCTACGTCAACGGCGTCTCACTGCCCACTGACTAGTCCCACGGGAGAGTGACTGTTCACGGATGCGCAGTAAGATATCCTTTGACTGGCTGCCAAGTTACATCAAGACCAAGCAACAGGTTCTCGAGATATTCAAAATAGACTGATACTTGCCGGACAACCCTCGTATACGATCTACATTTGGCAACACAGCATTGCGGCAGAAGGACATGTACAGACTATATGCACAACATACTAACTAAATTGTTCATATCAAATGTTACCGCGAGGGTTAACACAAGGACAAATAACAATACTTCGCTGCCGTAAACCAACCTGAAAACAACCAACTGAAATGTACGTTAGCCGGCTTTTACCACTAACCGTTAATTAGTGCATTTTGTTGCAAGGCAAATTATCAGGTGTAACCTTCCTTCGACAAGCACAGGGCAGCTTTTCTTGTTAATAAACATTAATGCACAAGCTACCCTTAAAGTGTCAAGTCAATGACCCAAATTCCCTTTATACATAGAATGAGTATTCAATCAACATTGTTATTATTTCATACACTGAAGACTGGAATTCAGTTACAAACATGGAATGAGGAACATTCAGATATTAACTTGATACTTCATAGAATAACGTCCATACGGCAATTAATAATTACGTAGAATGAGGAAAACTGAACGTCACTCCAACCAGTTATTTAATAAAATAACAACCTGACATTAGGTAAAGTATGAAGTGACCTGACACCAGTCACAGCACAACACAAGGAAACATCCTACACAGCAAACAGTTATTCCATAAAACAAAGTCTCGACCAGAGTGAAAGAGGAAATGAGGAGACACTCATCATGTTCACCAGTTATTTCATAGAATTATGAACCGACCCAGTTTATAATCTAACCTAACGAATCCTACCTATGAGTTACGTCATATTACGTTAGGCACATTAGGTTAGGTTACAAATGTTACATTATTTTCACAGTACCATCGTGCATCTTGATATTATCACGTCTTTTATTTAACCAACTGGGTGCACAACTAGATCGTTCTAGAGAAGAGTTAAAATCTACGTTAAAATTTACATTAAAATGCTGCTAAATGTTTCGGATTAACAACCATCATCAGGGCGCGTATTGTTGTGCTTTGCTAAAGTTATAATTACTAAAATAGTGAGTTAAAAAATCGTTATGAATCAGTTCGGTCGTGTGACAGCATATTTATCCAGTCCTTACTGGTGTGTGCACAGTGCAGAGTCTCACTCTGCACTGTGCATTGTGCAGATTGCATTGCATGCATACGTATGCTACTGGTATGTATTCGTAACTATCTGATTGCAAAATACTCTTCATGTGGACGCAGAAAGAAAAATATGGACGTGAAATTAACAAACTCACATTGTAGTGCCTGTTAAAGATTTTAGTAATCTCTAGCTGTGACTTCCACCACCACGGATAAGTTCCATTTAGTCGTATTTCATACAGCGTTAATATAATTAGGACTACAAAGGAAGAGAAGTATTTATTTCCAATAACACTAATGTCAGTGCAATAACGTGCAGTAAGATTAATGTTAATTTGTTTTTATATACAAGTATAATACGGATCAGTGGCTAAAAGAGGAAGTTTCAGCAAACAATCAAGCACTATTATAGTAAGAAACGGTGCAGTAAGTGAATCTCGACGTTTTACATCGCCATCCATTATCGGCACTTATAGAACTACAGAAGTGTTACCCAACGGAAGGAGCATGATTCCTATTTTCCACTGGGGGAGTACGTATAGTCCTACAGGCAATGAAATTGACCCTGTTGCCCTATGCGTTTCGTGAAACAAAGTGTTACCAAACAGTTCTATGTTACCTGCAAAACTTCGTAGACATCGTGCAACCAATCACCGTGAGTATACTGACAAAAGTACAAAGTTTTTTCTTATGTAAGTTCAACATACTAACAAATTTTCAGAGCCTTATAATGAAAAGTTCAAAGACTGGTAATGAAAGGCTACCGAGTCCTTCTGCAGTGTGAATTACCGTATTGCACTTGCAGGACAAGACCATACAGTTACAGAAAACCTAATTAAGCGATATGCTGTGGAAATGGCAACTTGTGTGCTGGGTGAAGAGTCGAAAGAGAAACTTCGAATAGTTTAGTTCTCTAACAATCCTGTAAAGTGTCACATTCAAGTTTTGTCAGCTACGGACAAACAATTACTGTCACGCCTTAAATCCCGCTCTGCTTTTCCGTTACAACTTGATGAATCAACAGACGTGTCAGGGCTAGCAATATTACTTGTATTAGTACGTTAATTGTTTCAGTAAAAATATAAGAAGATTTACTGCTCTGTAAGTCTTTTGAAAGTCGCGAGACTGAAAAAAAATTTTTTAATCAACAGTTATATGACAGAACATGAAATCAGTTGGGAAGAGTGTGTTGATATGTGCGTTGATGGGAGCAGAACAATGATAGGATAAGCGTGAGGGATGGTGGCGCAAGTAGTCACCGTGTGCTCCAACGGCAAGCGCTTGTTGCCACAACGATGGAAAGATCTACACACTGTGTTTGGTTTACTCTAAAGAGATAATCTCTTGTCCAGTAGAGAGCGTTTAGATATTCACAATAAAGGATAGAACTGCGTCTTTTCAGAGGCCATTTGATTTCTGGGAGAGGTGTATAAAAAAGCAATATGAATGCTTTCCAAATCTAACTTACTTTTTGATAGAAGCACAATCTAGCCTGGAAGAAACTACTTAGAGTAGCATCGTCCAGCGGTTCATGATTTGCAAAAAGCTTTTCCGAAATACTTCCCTCTTATACTGACGACGCTACCTGGTTCCGAAATCCATACTACGTTTCCCAGAAACCCAATGGCTTGTATGTGCAAAATTACGAGCTTTTAATAAATATTACATCTGATACTAGCTAACAGAAATTCGGTGAGCTCCCTCTGGTTGAATTCTGGTGCAGTCTTCTTCAAGAATACCAACAACTCTCTAAATGTGCAGTGCTCAGGCTTCTTCCTTTCACCACACCTTACATGTTCGATGCTGGATTTTCAAGGTATAAGGCAACAAAATGTCAATATTATTACAGACTGGATGTCGCACCCGACACTAGAATTCGGTTTTGTACATTTACTCCCAACTTTAAAGGACTGTGCGAGATGAAGAGACAGTATCATTCTTCACACTAGTAGCCTATGAGGCAAGACAAAGTATACACAAGAGCGACGGTTTATTACTTGGTAATTTTTGTGTCAGTCTGAAAAGAGGTAGATTGTAAACATGCCATATGTAGAATCAGTTATGATATATAATTTTGTAATTTTGGGTATCTATCATTCGGACAGTCTTTATTTACATGAGTGGAAGTAAGTTGGTTATTTTTCGAAGCCAAAACAGGTACATCAGCAAAAAAACGTACGAAAACATTGACTTTGAGAACTACACAGTTGCACGTCCCTTAAGACCCATTGTTAGTAATAATTACAAACGTAGACTGTTGCTTGTGGTGTTCACCACTGATGTGGCAAGAGCAGCAGCAGCTGAAGAGATATGACCCACGTGTTATCTGACATTCCAAGTTCAGTCTCGTTATTCCACTTTTATAAGGTTCCAAAATAACAACAAAAGATAACGTTTCTTCCACAACGAATTGCACTTAAAATTCACATTCCTTGTAAACTAGCAACGATAAAACAAGTGAGCAAGATTCTCAGAAGTTAATGGGTTTCTTATTTATAGCTACAAGCCAAACTACGTAAAACTTTCGAATTGTTTAGGCATAACCGGATCCATTGGGCCAACGTACCAATTATTAGCTTTTACAACCCGAGTAGCAATACTGATTAAGGTAAAGTTCCGTTGTTTCGCAATTCTCTGTGAGGGGCTGTTGGTGTGGACATATCCGTCAGTCCGCCTATCCTGGTATAAATCAGTTCTATATGAAAGAATTTTGATGAGCGAGATTTGAGATGATCACAACGTCTAACGCTCTGTAATGTAACGCCACTTAGTTTGGCGCGTTCCTGCCCTTTTTAAAGGAATGTGCTGCCTCTGTCTTCTGGTTAAAAGAGCGGTAGTTAAGTACAAACGTTTCAGAGGAATGTGGCGCTTCTATCGTCAGGGTATGAGTGAGGAAGGTGTGTGCCGAAGTTCCGACACACTAATAACTCTCAACCTCTATGTCATCACGTCGTATAAGACAGCCTAATCTAAATAACTCACAGATCAAATTAATTCTTTACCAGTAAAGCATAACGTACAGGACCAATAACAATTCTATGTTACCATGCATAACACAGTGGCTCACTTGTAGCAACGTGTTTTAAAAATTAGCTGCATAAATTAAATAATTCTTTAAGCATAACTCTACTGGCTGCACGAACACTGAAATCTCTGCATTTTCCTACAGAGTGGATTTACGTTTATTGGATCATTCTCGAAATTAATATTTAATGTACTAAGAAGCATTAATCGGGTGGCCATTATAATGAAGCAACAATTTCTTTGCTGACGTAGGAACTGAATCTTTAAATAAAATTCGCATGAATATAAGGCTTTAAAAGCACGCCCTCTCAACCATTAGCTCGTGGGCAAAACATTGCCCACGGCGACATTTCAAATGAGAAAAAGTTTTTTTATTCCTTTCCTTGACAAAGACGAGACAGAACGCCAAAGCAATTTTAAAAATTATGGGCTGTTTATTTATGAATACTTTACATTACATTAGTAATTACCTTCATTAAAATGTGCTAAAAAAGGCAACCCCATAACCTACGTTGTGAATTGCATTTTTATTATTTCTACCCACTATTTTATTTTATTGCACATTGTGTACAGACAAATACACAGATAAAATTATATGCACTCGCGTAATTATACCTATGCTTATTCATTCTTCATTTTTTAGAGTGAATTTCATTTTCTAGCAAGCAGACCAAATTTTGTCGATGTTGCCAGCACCACATAAATGGTTGAGCAAGCCTGCTTTTGTAGGTCAAGGTCACTATCCTCGCCCCCTTCTATACACCAGCAGGTCAGGATATAAATAATAATTTTACTTGTTTTTTTTTACAGTATGAAATTTGATTTCCCTTTCTAAGGAAAGGGCCCAAATTGGAGGTGTAGGAGACTATGACCTGAGGATAATATTAGGGGGAAGAAAATAGGGAGTAACAGGAGGACGAAAAAGTCGTATATTTGGGAGGTTAATAATTTATGATTCTCACCGAATCAGATCGTGGGTCATTATTAAGGTGAACAAATCGAATTAAACCGAACAAAAAAACACACACAAATAAAAGCCAGGCGATGTAAGAAAATCTTACGAACGCAATTTTTTCTGAAGAATACAACATGCAAGCAGACGATTCGGCGAATACTGGAACTGCCATCTTCACGGTGGAGATAGAAACAAAGCTGAAAACGGTTCAACGTGTACATTGTAAAATAACAGCAATGATGTCTCCACATTCAAGTGAAATTCCATGACGACATGTCGAAAAGTGCGAAAATTTTTAACCTCGGCTATGACTACAGACGAGTGGACCTGGAACTCCCCCTGAAGTTAAGAGGTTCGTCTGGTAAACAGATGGGTCCAAGACTCCGGTAGGAGCCGGGCCGGAATCTATGGGCAATCTAAGGGAAGACGGCTCATCGGTTCTCTAGGAAAATAAGCTACAATTTTCCGGGACGAGATATAGGCCCATGCTTACAAAATTAAAATGAACGCTAGATGATAGAAATACGTTAGTATTTGTTCTGATAGTCAGGCGGTTTTGGAAGCTCTTCAGGCTGCCAGAACAACGTCCCCATTGGTACAACAGTGCCAAAAGCGTTGAACGACGTTTCCATCCAACATTCTGTGGGACTGTTTTGGGTCCACGGACATACTGGTGTACGCTGAAATGAAATTGCCGAAGGCCTCGCAAGGGAAACAACTGTTCACCAGTTTGTTGGACTGGAACTGGCCTTGGGGTCTCTAGGCAGCATAAAAGAAGAAAGATAAAACGCTGGATTGACAGCCAGCATATAGTTGTGTGGTGGAGTCTTACCAGTACTCACCCAGGCTCGAACACTGATCTCGGGCCCTGGTCCTGCTACTAAGACTAGTTTACTGCCCTTTAAGAACATAAAATCCAGGGTTGTTACTACCCTCCTTACTGAACATAAAACACTGAGAAGACATCTATACATAATGGGCTGTCCAGTCCCTTACGCAGGAGGTGTGGAACAGAGGAAGAAACCTCAGCTCACGTTTTGTGTGAGTGTGAAGTCTTGGCGACATTGACGTATACCTATCTGGGGTCCTTTTTCCCGGACCATGAGGATTTTAGAAGTCTACGTTTAGGGGTGATTTGAAACTTTATTAAAGGAAAAGGGCTCCCATGACTCGGAAATCAGTTTAAGGCGCACAAAGGCCTGTCAAAAAGTCTAAGTGCAACGGGACCGAAAGGGATTGAACTCACTTCTATTACATTCTATTCTATTCTCACCTCGGCTCTAGACAAAGACAGGTGATCAGTTTCACGCTGGACTCACTGGGCAGGACCCCCGAACTCACTGCGCAGGAATCTTGGCGAGTTCTGGAGTCTATCTCAACTTTCTGGAGCGAATGTTTGTCTGCTCCGGTCGTTCAGCGCTTGGTAAAGTCGCTATACTAACTCAGATATCCAAGCTCGTTTCGGAGTGCCAGAAGACGGATAAGGGTATTTCTTCTCTACAGTATCTTACCCCTTAATCAGTGTCACCTGCTCAATGCCTTATGTTTGCAACCCACATATAGGCCTATTCCTGCGTCATAAATCATGTCGTATCTTGTCACTCTACATGATGGCCAACCACACGTCACTCTCTTCTGTATGAGTACATTATGTTACGACACAAGTGTGGCTGTATTATCACTAGTCATCATCATCTGCATCACTACAGAATACATCCATCGGTTTCTCCGGCACCAATCAAAAACATTAGGCGAAAGGACACTAGCATTTGTATTAGAATATATACGGACTGTCGTCGGTGACACATCGGTCTACCTTCATTCACAACATTCCAGTTCTCATTTCTGTGGGTAACAGAAAACAGTGTTGAAAATAAATGTTTTGTACCGAATTTTAAGAAATTATTGGGCGATTAGCCCTTAAAGTGCAGTGGTTAAAATACGTACCAGCTAACTTAACATTAAAAACTTTTCAGTTTCCCCACAGAGTTTCTGATGTTTGTGTACGATAGGGTATGATACTCACAAGCTGCCGTTATTTCTCAAAACAACATTAACCGACTGGTCTTCATACTGAAGGCCGTACACTTTACAGTGAGGTAGGAACTGAATATTTATACTATTAAGATTTACATGGAATTCGCGCTTTAAAGCGTTAAGAGACTAACCGACTGAAGAAAAATAAAATTGTCCTGTGCTTAATTAATGAAGCACTACAACGAGCAAGACCTACAACAAGACCCTTCTTTCGCGGGTCTGTCCAGCACGTTTGTTTCGTTGGCGAAATAATTATTGTGACTACCCTCGTGTACTGCCGCGTAGTTGCAGTGCTTATTCGCAGTCATGCTTACGCAGAAATACACAAGAAGGCGTACACGCGTCTGTCCTACACTAATCAGCTACCTAGTTCTCGTAGGATACGGAATAATTTCAACTTTTAATTCTCATAACATTTAGAAATAACTGTAGCTCCCCTGTTTATTTTGTGTGGAAAGAGTGAAGTGTAGGGATAAAAAGTTTTAAGGATCAAAAGCAAAGCGAGGCCTCTATTAGAGAAACTGAAGGTACTGGATGAAGTGGACAGGAGAATGGGAATTGCTGCGGTCGGGAGACTGTATAGTGTAAAAGATTAGGCGATTCATTTCATCATGAAAAATGACGAGAAAATCAGCGGAAACGTTAAATTAAGCATTCAGTAGAGAGCGACAGTTTGTCGTGGCACCACACAAGGAGAGGTACAAGGACATACAGAAGGACATAAAGTAAGAGAAGATCACTTTTCCCTGCAGTAAGTCTTCAGCTTCCTCCTTTGCTATGAACATGTCTTTCGATCACCGTGAAAACATACGGCCAGTAAAACCAACATCATTCCAGCAAGGCCAACGCAGATATTTTTGTGTTTATTAATTACTGATTTGCATAGTATCATGTTTCTTATAGCTGTGGTTCCTCTCAATCATTTTGTCCATATGGTCTTAATTTCACGCTCAGCGGTTTAACCTTCCACGGGGTTTTCAGAAACGTAACTCCACGAACGGTGAGGGTTTCCTGAATAGGAGAGTTTAGGTACGTCCTCAATTTTTCCTTGAGTACTACATGGAGATTAATAACTAACTACAAGGCCTGGTCACTTTATCTGCTAAAGAAGAGTCATCAGTAGTCATTTGTCAGGAGGCTGCGTGGGTCGCACAGCGCCTCAACCGAGAGTTGAACGCCTATTCTCCCGTTATTCAGTTCACAGCCTGGTCAGTAACAAGACTGAGCGGCCCAGCTCATGACTATAGAATATAACCACTATTTAAGTAATTAATTGATCATTATAATCAACTAATCGACAGGGAAATGGCTTCTTAGATACTTCCTGGAATGTCTTGCAGGTTATTTGAAGAATCATTTATCTTTAGAATATATTTATTTTCCACCAACTGCATATCTATTGGTATACATTTATATTATTACTACTCCGACATGTTTCGGCTAATAATAATGTCCATCCTCAGGGTGGCTGTTGAAACATGGTGCTAAATCGTAGGTAGTCGATTTAGCATCAAGTGCTCCATTGTGTAAACAGTCTCCCAAAGGATGGTCATTAGCATTAACCGAAATGCGTCGGAGAAGTAACAATATGCATGTATACCAACAGACGTGCTTTTAGTTGAAAGTAAATATGGTACAGTCTTACTTATATACAGTATATTGCACGGAAGACGTAAAATATCAAATCATGTAGCTTTTATGTCAAGATGTCTTACAGTAGGATGTCGTTAAATAAAATTAAAAGCTGTCATTTGCGATCTAATACCAAGAGAAACTGCCTTGATATTCCACTTTTGCAAGGTCCCTATCCCCGAAAACAGCTGCAGCAGCTATATATTATCGTCAAAAGCACTTGACACGCATTGAAAGAGGATCTCCTCTTAGTTCAGGCGACATATATGCCTATTTGCATGAAGCCTCCTATAGGCTATTACGCTGTGTGGGACTTTTAAGTTCCCACTTGAATTTCGAAACCCATCTGGTGCGAGACGACATCTTGAGATTTTACCGATATTATAGAAGGAGTGTAGATCAGATCCGCAAGCTCAGCGTCTGTGGACTACTGACGCTAGCATCATCCTGGCAGGATTACACTAACCTTTTGCAATCTGCGGAGGGGAGCATAAAGTCTCCTATACGATCGGTACTGTGGCCTTTCCCAGGCAGTAAGCGTCGAAACGTGAAAATGAACACTCATTTCTCCATGTAGATTAAAATAATCGAGCGTGGCACCTTATATCAACTGTAGCAGTACACCTTGATTTCAGTTTATCAGCCGAGTCTTCTTGGCATCAAAATTCAGTATCTTAAACACAACCACAATGAAAGCATCAATGCCGCCATTTATTCTAGAGCACATGATTTCGACTTTCAATGGGATAGCCGCGCACCTGAAGTTCCTCATGCTTCTTCAACATTCTAGGCGAAACACACAACAGTATGTCGATACATAATATATGGAAAACATATATATATATCGTTATTATTGAATCATTCGACGCTTCCCAAACGGTGACGGCAATAAAACTGTATTAAGGACATAAAAGATGGAATACATTCGCATTTCATATCAAAGTCACAATAACATGCTTAAATACAGAATGGACCAGAACTGGTTGGATAGCCTTCACGATATATTGTGAAAATACTGAAGCCGCAATGGCTCACAACCATTTACAGAACAAAAGAAAACACTTCCAGGTTATCTACCGATTTTTAATACTATCTCCTTTGGTTTAACAACATGAGAGGTCACCACGTTTCCAGACAGACGTCCGTGTCTGTCTCTACGCAGTGACGAACGGATTGGATGTGTAACTACCAGTATTCCATGTCCATTGCATTCCTTAGACCTGACAACTGCTTGAACTGCATCAGCGCATCATGAGAATGGCAAATAGGGTAAACTGAGACAGGCTGCAGCAAATATCAGAATTAGACTATCAGTGAGATATCTTCGGGGTAAGCAATGGACTTCACATAGAACACCTGGAGATAAACTTGAAGAATTTCACCGTTTTATGTAGTAGTTTTCTGTCATTTTAGCATTATCTACTTTTATAGTATTTAATTAGAGCTGTCAGTATGTTTCACCCTACTCTGGGTTTATTCTTTCGCCATATTCAAATCAAACTTCGGTCAAATGTCGTAAAGACTCTTCCTATTGCATTAATAGATAGTTTTCCTTTTACATCGCATAACGATTATTTTCAATAAAACGTAAGTCGTTTATCTGCAGGAATCCTCTCTGGTTTCTGTGTATTCTGTTCATGTCCTTGTTTGACGTCAGAAACCTACATGAGTCATGTCCCGTGATATTGTTGTGTAGATTATTTTACGAAGCTGTCCACATCTCAAGCATTACAGGGGCTATGGTAGGACAAGTAACTGCTGAATGCTGAATTGGACTCACCATGTCGCAATCGATGTACTACTCTGCAATTTGCTTTGAAGGACTACATAAAACCACAAAATACCTACGTCACAACAGATGGTGTCCCGTCTGAGACTCAAACCGGGTACTACCCAATACAAACCGACGGCGCCACCTTTGCTTCAGTACGTTTATTTTTAACCACTGATTTCCTTATGTTTAAACTCCAACTGCTATTACCAAAGCAATGAAATCAAGCCACGTTGCTAGGATGTGGGAGACAAGGAAATACAGAATTTTGATGGGGAAAATATCGAAAACTAAGCACACAGTGTCTTGGTATTCGTTAGAATAGACTGAGAAAAGCTGTAATATAATTTAGGGTTGAAGGGGCGCATTATAATATTAAATTTAGAGCATTAACTTTCGGTTGTAAATATGAGATTAGGCCATAACCTCTCTTATTCAATACCTGACAGACCATCTTCATGCATTCCAGCAACCACAAACCGACCCCGATATATCCAGTGCTACAGGAGAAGACAACCCAATTATCACTTTTGGCACTGCACACTTAATTCCCAAATCACTCATTTCTGTCACTGAATGAAACACGCTTCACCAACACACGCCAACAATTCTTGTTACCATAGCAGTACTTTCAGACCAACTCTATGGGCAGGTGGTGGGTACAAGAGACAAACAGTAATGAAGGAACCAAGGCCAGACAACATTAGACAAGCAAATTCAGGGCGGGTCGTTCTTTGAGATCAAAATACCCGGGTTGCCTGGTCATGAATATCTTATAACGAACCCTACACGCATAAATGATAATGACCAATTAGCACTGATATTTCTCCTCCTCCCACGCAAAATACAACCTGCTCAAACCGACTATGAAGCTATCGTATTTGTGCTACATGCAAACAGATAGTAGAGAACAAAAGACATAACCCTCATACTTATTTAATAACCAACTTTTTTGTACAGAGGACATCCCGTTGTGTTATTCAACTAAAAGAAAACAAAGCGTTTCAGGTTTCAGTCGAACACAACAATAAACGTTTTTTTAATTTCAAAGAACGAAAATATACATTGTTGTGTTTGACTGAAATGTGAAATTGTTTTCTTTTAATAACCAGCTGCCAACGAAAATTTCCTCTCCTGTAGTAGCGTTCTAGATTTGCGGTGTTCTTGTTACAAAAAGCGCATTAGAGAACTTCCCACAGCTTCATGAGAATGTCACAATTTAACATGGCCAGGAAACCTCCATATTGCCTTTTGTCACGTCACGTTAACACGCCATTAAACAAAATTGTAAATTATTAACAAAGAGATAGTCATACTTAGAATTTAACTAATATGCTTGTTATGAGTAATTAGCACCATTTTTTTTAAAGTTTAAGATTGAGATAATAAACAGGAAACATAGAAGCTCAAGTCCCATATAACCAAAACCACAGCGGTTCCTCATTTACCCGTTAAAGCGGTGGTCACGATACCGTTCGTACCACCTCCATTAACTTTCTAAAATCTGCCTTTGTCTGCACAGTGCATTTACGTGTTTCGTATGAACAGAATAAATGGTCTAAATACTGACCATTACCATAAACAGCACTAAACACGTGTTTCTTTCTATTGAAGACCCCTTGTGATTTTTGTGATGTATAAACTAAGGTTTTAAGTATTACTGCAATAAACTTTGTTTCCCAACAGTAAGTTTTTTTTTTATTTGGCGCGAAAGGCCCCAGTGGGCAAGGGCCTTCTCGTTCCCGAGGTTTCTAGATCACGCTCAACGACGCACCACAGTCGGTAGGACTCCTATGACGAGTGATTAGTTCGTCGCAGAGACCTCTACCTGACAACACACAACACTCACAACAGACATCCATGCCCCCGGTGGGATTTGAACCCATAATCTCAACAGGCGAGCGGCCGCAGACCTACGCCTTAGACCGCGCGACCACTGGGACCGGCGAAGGGTAAGTTAAATGCATTAATTTTGTGGAATTTATTTTCAGGCTGAGGAATTAATACAAAAATTGTAGTAAGAAACTGTTATATTATGCGATCCGGATACAATCTGCATTCTTAACCAAATGCTATAGGTGTGATGAAATAAAAACCAGACGAATAGGACACATAGCATAAGCGAAGAGAGAAAATGCTTACAAAATTTTAGTAATAATAACTGAAAGTAGACTTAGGCATAGAAAGGGCAGTAAGAAAAATGGTCTTATAGAAAACATAAGGGTGTGCTCTGAATTGAGCCTGCTCTGGACAGTCCAGTGGCGAGTTATTTTGAACACATTAATAAATATTAGGCCGGAATTGCTTTTACCAGCTGATCCACCATCAATTTCGAAGGGACTCTTCTCTGGAAATTTACACAGATATTATATTACTGACTTGAGGAAAAGGTCTATTCAGTTTCAGTGCAAAATAATGGAATTCGGAACTTCATCCTCATTCACTTACTTTCATTTACTACATTCACTCCCCCTTTCCACCTAATCTGTGGTAAATTATAACACTTAAAGAAATTACATCTTTATAGCTCAATAAGCACATTTTCAAACACACTACTACTACTACTACCTCTCTCTGTATGTGAACAGTACATGATTCCAAGGAAAATATATGCAGAAACAGTCGATCATAAATCATGGATCATTAAATAAAAGCTATTCAAGACCTACGATTTTTATACATGAATTTCTATAAATTACATTTATAACCGATATACGCTATGCTAATTGCAGACAACAGCTTTTAAAATATCCGACAGAAAACAGTTGTTAGAATGCATTTGACACTATTTCAAGCGTCAACACAAAGAATAAAATAAAATATATGCCTGAAATTAAATGTCTTGTGAAATTATAACAAAACTGGTATAATTTAAAACTCCTAATTATATGAAGATCTGTGTCTTTTGTTATGTTACTTCCTGGCAGCCTAAAGTACAATTTACCTTACTCAATTATTATATCAACTACTGCACATATATAAAATTTATAAAATTTAAACATTAAAACATTAAAACGCCCCGACATTTTTCGGTCCTAGGACCGAAAAATGTCGGGGCGTTTTAATGTTTTAATGTTTAAATTTT